>Ga0079104_1000874_pt1 | contig 24733 bp, 25 predicted proteins | sample MedtruBG_FD_76829 | JGI IMG/M metagenome (GOLD analysis project Ga0079104, IMG submission 76829) | Root nodule microbial communities of legume samples collected from California, USA - Medicago truncatula BG | ecosystem: Host-associated > Plants > Roots > Nodule | place: USA: California...
GCCGCACGACAAGTTTTTGACCTTCTTCCATCATTTGGTGTCCACCTCTTTTAGGTGGACACCTCATGCCAAAGCTCACTCAATCACAAAAGGTGCGGGGAAATTCGCGCTTACGCTTCACCGAAAATACGGTTCGATCGATCGCTGAATTGGAGGAACAACTGCGCGTCACGAGAGACCGAGGCTATGCGTTCGACGATGAAGAGCGAACCAAGGGAATGCGTTGTGTTGCAGCCCCTATTTTGAATGTGCACGGCGAAGCGGTGGCGGGCATTTCCGTTTCTGGCCCAACCCATAGAATGCCCGACAGACAAGTGCAGATAATCGGAGAACGAGTACGCAATGCTGCGACAAAGGTTTCGCGGCGTTTGGGAGCGCCATAGCCGGAAGTCCTTAATACCAAAACACTTGTGTCTCCTCGCATTTCCATCGTGAAGAGGTGACCATGCTACGAGGTTTCGGTCCACCTGTGGCCCAGTCGAGCAATTCGACGGTGTGAACAAGAGGTAACTTGGTTCCGGAGCCGATCTGCATCATGCAGCCAATGTTGCCGGCACTGATTACATCAGGGCGGGTAGCTTCGATCGTCGCTAATTTTCGAGCCTTGAGTTCAGAAGATATCGCCGGCTGCATGAGATTGTAGGTCCCAGCGGATCCACAGCAGATATGACTGTCACGAGGCTCCACGACTTCGAAGCCTGCCGCCCGAAGCAGGTCTTTTGGGGCGGAACGGATCTGCTGGCCGTGCTGCAGCGAACAAGCAGCCTGATAAGCGACACGCAGCGGCTCGGCGTGGAGCGGGTCGTTCAACCCGAGTGCGGACATGAGTTCGGTTACATCTTTTGCGAGAGCCGCCACACGAGCTGCGTCTTCGGCGAGCGGATCGTCTCGCAACATATGGGCATAATCCTTCACCGTCGTTCCGCAGCCCGACGTGTTGATGACCACCGCATCCAGGCCTTCGCCATCGAGTTCGCGGATAATCGCACGAATGTTCGCCGCGGCCAATGCATGACTTTCTTCGACCTTGCCCATGTGGTGCGTCAGGGCACCACAGCAGCCGATGCCCTTCGGGACCACGACTTCGCAGCCATGGCGGCGTAGTAGCCTGATTGTGGCATCGTTTATATCCGTGTTTAGGGCACGCTGCGCACAGCCAATAAGCAGGGCAACGCGCTTGCGTCGCGAACCGACCGCCGGAAAGCTTTGAGGTCTGTCATTCTCGCTGGCCGGTGGAATTCGATCGGGGGCCATCTCCAACATGGCCCTCAGGCGAGGGTCTGGGAGTAGTTTCCTGAAAGGGCGGGCCAGTCTGGCTCCAAATAACGCCAGCCGAAACCGACTGGGATACGGCAGAATTTTTGCCAAAAGCCAACGCAGAACTCTCTCGTCCCACCGGCGTTTGTAGGTCCTCTCGATGTACTCGCGCGCATGATCGATCAGATGCATGTAATGAACACCCGAGGGGCAGGTGGTCATGCAGCTCAGACAACTGAGGCAGCGGTCGATATGCGTTACTGTTCGCTCGTCAGGGGCCTTGTTGTTTTCCAACATGTCCTTGATCAGATAGATGCGGCCCCGCGGACTATCGAGCTCGTCACCAAGCACCTGGTATGTCGGGCAGGTGGCTGTGCAGAAGCCGCAATGGACGCAAGACCGAAGAATCTCGTTCGAGTGTCTCGTGGCGGGATCGGTGAGCTGTGTCTCGGTGAAGTTTGTCTGCATCTCATTTATCCATCAATCCGGGATTGAGAATTCCGGCAGGATCAAAAGTCCGGCGCAATGCAGCTGAGAGCCGAGCGATAGAGGCTCCTTCGGGCGGAAAACCATCACTGTTCGGCGGCGTGCCACGGCGCAGCAGCATAGCTTGCCCCATACCGGCTGCGTGGCGGACCGCAGAGCCATTGGCATTAGTCTCGAACCAAACCAATCCACCACCCCAATCTAGCGACACGTTCCCGCCGAGTGCATCCAAACGGGCCACAACAGCTGGAGCTTCGCTCGGCTTAACCAAAATCCGCCAAAGCGGCACATTCGAGCCAGCAAAGTGGTGCAGATCGCGCAATCCACGCCAGAGCATCCGGCTGTCAGCCTCGCTCACAATGTCGATCTCTCGATCGCGGAAGAGGGCGGATAGCCGCTGGCGACGATAGTCGACCTGCGGGCAAAGCCCCTCTATCCTAAGCCAGGCAGTGCCGAACCGAAAGGCGGCGCCAGACACCTCGAAGGGCGTGGCGAGCGCCGTAGCAAAGATTTCGATTGCCCCTTTCACGGAAGTGCCAGGAAAGGCCAGCGTCTGTTGACTTTCCGCGACGGGCAACGTTTTCAGCGCCACCTCCGTCAACACGCCAAGGGTTCCGTGAGAGCCGCAGAGCAGCTTACCAAGGTCCAGCCCAGTGACGTTCTTCATCACCCTGCCACCATTCCTGATGACCCGCCCTCTGCCATCGACGAACCGCACACCAAGGAGATGGTCTCTACAAGCGCCCGCATATATGCGGCGGGGGCCGGAGATGTTGGCGGAAACCATGCCACCAACTGTTGGAACTCCCTTCGTCTCGAGTATCTTTCTATGGTCCATTGGTTCGAATGCGAGCCCCTGGCCCTCGGCCGCAAGTGCTGCCTCGATTTCCTCGATAGGAGTTCCTGCGCGTGCAATCAGCGTCAGAGCGCCGGGCTCATAGGTCACGATGCCGCTGAGACGTCGTGAGGTGAGGGTCTGATCAGCCGCGATGGCCTCCGACTGGAAACGGGTGCTTCCGCCGACGACACGCATGGGGGCGGCCCGTGCATAGCTTTCGGCAATGAATCCAGCCAGTTCCGGTTCGCTGGTCGGGGAAACGGCTGCCGCCGCGTTGTTGATTTGGGTGTGAGTGAATGTCATGGGCATCTCGACGCTTTGTCACGATGCGGCTGACTGACTTCGAGTGGGAAGACCTTGGCTGGATTGAGCAACCACGCGGGATCGAAGACGCTCTTGATTTCCATCTGAATGGCCAAGTCATCGGCCGTATATTGTTTCGTCATGAGATCGCGCTTCTCAATTCCGACCCCATGCTCGCCGGTCAGGCAGCCTCCTACGTCGACGCAAAGCCGAAGAATGTCGGCACCGAATTCTTCGGCTCGCTCGAGCTCACCGGGTGCGTTCGCGTTGAACAAGATCAACGGGTGCATGTTGCCATCGCCTGCGTGGAAAACATTGGCGACCTCCAAGCCATAAGCTTTTGACAGCTCGCCAATACGCTTAAGTGTGTGGGGGAGTTTCGAGACGGGTACGGTTCCGTCGAGACACAGGTAGTCACCGAGCCGGCCCATCGCCCCAAATGCCGATTTGCGCCCCTTCCAGATCGCCAGGCTCTCCTCGGCAGTTCGGCTGGCACGGAACTCCACGGGGTTCAACTCCTCAGCGATCAAACGGATGCGCTCGATTTGATGGTCGATTTCCGCCTCGGAGCCTTCCACTTCGACGATCAAGACGGCAGCGCAATTCGGATAACCCGCTTTGACGAAGGCCTCGACCGCACGCAGGCAAACGTCGTCCATATATTCGATCGCGACGGGCAGCAGGCCCGATCGGATAATGCGTCCTACGCACTCGCCAGCCCTTTCGGGGCGATCGAACCCGATCAGGACGGGCCGCGCGCCTTCCGGTCTCGGTACGATCCGGAGTGTTGCTTCGGTAACAATGGCGAGCTGGCCCTCCGATCCGCAGATCAAACCGACGAGGTCAAGCCCCGACATTCCCAGGAGCGGGCCGCCAACCTCGACGATATCGCCCGTTGCCAGGACGATCCGGACACCCATCAGATTGTTCGTGGTAACACCATATTTCAGGCAGTGCGCTCCGCCCGAATTCATCGCAATGTTGCCGGCAATGGTGCAGGCAAGCTGGGAGGAAGGGTCAGGCGCGTAGAAGAAGCCCTCGGCTTCCAGTTCGGCGCTGACGGCGAGGTTGGTGACACCCGTTTGCACACGAATGAAGCGGTTGGCGGTGTCGACTTCGAGTATTTCGCGCAAACGCATGATACCGATGATCACGCTGTCGGCCGTCGGCAAAGCGCCACCGGCGAGCGATGTCCCTGCTCCACGGGGCACGACTGGTACGCGCAACTCATGACAGACGCGCATGGCAGTCGCCACTTCCTCGGTTGTGCGCGGCAGCACAACTGCAAGAGGCGGACAGCGGTAAGCGGTCAGCGCATCGCATTCATAGGCCCGTGTTTCCTCCGGGCTTGAGATGACAGTACCTGCCGGTAGTGCGGCCTCAAGCGCCGCGATAATTTGCGGTGCTCTCGCAATGACGCCGGCATCTGGATCTGGCATTACGATGGTTGGCATAGTTGGGCTCTCTTGGTGGTCGAAATTGTGATGCGAGGAGGTCAGGGTTCCCTCGCCTCCGCGCTAAATGCGACATCCCTGAAATCGGCCTCGCCAAGCTGGTGCGCCCGCACCGCCATGCAGTCCTACAGACCTTAGGTTTCAGCATGCGACGAAACCTTGCGGCTCAGCCGACCGTCGCCAGTTCCGCTCCGAGGCTGACGACCGCGCCCGCTTCGGTCTTGATGCGGATCCGGCCAGCCTTCGGTGCAAGGATGCGGGTTTCCATCTTCATCGCTTCGATAATGGCGACAGCATCGCCTTCCGCGACTTCCGCCCCGTCGTCGACCAACCATTGCTGCAACGTGCCAGGAATCGGCGCGGTGACGCCGCCGTCGCTTACAGACGGTGCAGCCTGTTGCACGAGCTGCGGGGCGGCGCCCAGACCGGAAAAAAGCGCAGCCGGCAGGCCGATGTCATGGCGCTTCCCGTCGATCTCGATGAAGCTGCGTATAAGCCCACTTCCTGCTGGATCGACGCGGGGAGAAGGCTCCACACCGCGGAACTCCGTTTCGATCCAGTTGGTGAAGACGCGGAAGCCGTCCTCGCCGGTGAAATCACGCTCATCCAGTACAGCTCGGTGGAAAGGCAGCACCGAGGCTACCCCCTCGATGCGGAACTCGGCCAGCGCCCTCCGAGCTCGGAGAAGCGCCTCCTCGCGGGTGGCGCCTATGACGATCAGCTTCGCCATCATGGAGTCGTAGAGGCCAGGAATCTCTGAGCCGGCCTCGACGCCGGCATCAATGCGCACGCCGGGCCCTGCAGGGGCGCGGAAGCGGGTGATAAGGCCCGGCGTGGGGAGGAACCCTCGTCCCGGATCCTCGGCATTGATACGGAACTCGAAGGCATGCCCGCGCGCCTCGGGCGTGTCGGTGACAGAGAGCGGGAGGCCGTCGGCAATACGCAATTGCTCGATGACGATGTCGACGCCGGTCGTCTCTTCGGTGACCGGGTGCTCGACTTGAAGCCGCGTATTCACCTCGAGGAAAGAGATGACCCCGTTCTGCGATAACAGGAACTCCACGGTCCCTGCCCCGGTATAGCCAGCTTCCGTGCAGATAGCGCGGGCGGAGTCGTGGATGCGGGCACGCTGTTCGGCGGTGATGAACGGGGCTGGAGCCTCTTCGACGAGCTTCTGGTTGCGGCGCTGCAGCGAGCAATCGCGTGTGCCGAGAACGACAGTGTTGCCGTGGCTGTCCGCAATGACCTGCGCTTCTATGTGGCGGGGCCGGTCGAGGAACTGCTCCGCATAGCATTCACCGCGGCCGAAGGCTTCCTTCGCCTCGCGCACGGCTGAATCGAAAAGCTCACCCACCTCGTCCAGCCGCCGTGCGACCTTCATGCCGCGCCCACCGCCTCCAAAGGCCGCCTTGATGGCGAGCGGCAGGCCCGCTTGCTTGGCGAAGTCGACCGCCTCGGCAGCCGAAGCGAGGGGACCGTCCGAACCTTTGACGAGAGGCGCCCCGACCTTGGCCGCAATTCGCCTCGCCTCGACCTTGTCTCCGAGCGCTCTTATGACCTCAGGGGACGGGCCTACCCAGGTAAGGCCCACGTCGATCACCGCCTGCGCAAATTCGGCGCGTTCGGACAGGAAACCATAACCGGGATGGATAGCATCGGCGCCGGCCCGGCGGGCAATTTCGAGTATCTTTTCGATGTTTAGGTAGGTTTCCGCCGGGCGGCCAGGACCGAGGCCATAGGCCTCGTCGGCAAGCTCCACATGGAGCGAACCCGCATCGGCATCCGAATAAATGGAGACCGAGGCGGCGCCATAATCGCGTGCGGCCCGGGCGATGCGGATGGCGATTTCACCGCGATTGGCGATGAGCAGCTTTTTCATCGGTCGATTTCCTTCACATGCGGGTCGAAGGCGGCGATCGAGTTGAAGCGGATGCGCGCGCCGATTGGTATCTGGCCGGCGAGATCGAGGTGATGGGAAGCCACCACGCCGATCACCGGATAGCCGCCGGTCAACGGGTGGTCGGCGAGGAAGAGGACGGGCTGGCCGCTATGTGGAACCTGTATCGAGCCGAGTGCCGTGCCTTCGGAGGGAAGCTCCGCCGCGTCGCGCCGTTCGAGCGGCGCGACCCCGGAGAGGCGCACGCCTACGCGGCTCGATTCGGCGGTGACCGCCCACTCCTGCGAGAGAAAGGTTTGCACGCCTTTGTCCGTAAACCAGTCGGTGCGCGGGCCGAGCACCACGTCCAGGGTCACCGTCTCGCCCGTTCGCGGCAGTTGCTTCGGTTCGGGGCGGTCGGGATCGACGGCGGCTGCCGGACGGTCTGCCGGAACGAGCACATCGCCCGCCGCAATAGGCGGTGGCCCAATCTTCGCCAGCGTGTCGGTTGAGGCCGACCCGAGGACAGGCTCGTCAGCGAAGCCGCCGCGGAGGGCCAGGTAACTGCGCATCCCTTCGCTCGGCACGCCGAGCGTCAGCTCATCGCCGGCGTCGAGCGCAAACGGACGAGCGAAGGGGGCGAAGACTGAGCGGCCGTGCGAGGTGCGGATCTCCAGCGGGCACGGCGCACCCGTCAGCGCCAGCGTCGCGGGTCGGTCGGTCCTGAGCGCGAAGCCTCCAAAAGTGATTTCGATCGCAGCGGCATCACTCGGATTGCCAACGCAGAGGTTGGCGTCGCGCAATGAGGCGCGATCGAGCGCGCCGGACTCCGAAACACCCTGATCTGCCCGACCTGGACGGCCGAGATCCTGATAAAGCGCGGGTCGGTCGGCGCGGATGACGCGGAGGCCCTCCGCCGCCGGATCGGTGTCCACCCGCCGCTCGCGCACAGGGGCCGGTGCGATAGCGCTCTTGGCCATATCGCGAAAGCGCACGCGATCGCCGGGGGCAAGCAACGCCGCCCGAGGGCGCGCGGTGTCCCACATGCGAAGCGGTGTCGTGCCGAGGATCTGCCAGCCACCCGGGCTGTCGGTGGGATAAATACCTCCGAACTTGCCGGCGAGCGCCACGGAACCCGCAGGGATGCGCACGCGCGGCGTCTTGCGGCGCGGCACGTCGAACGCGGCATCGTCGCAGGTCATGTAAGCGAAACCAGGAGCGAACCCGGTGAAGGCCACTGTATAGGTCGCTTCGGTGTGGCGACGGATGAGTTCTTCCACCGACCAGCCCAGAAACTCCGCAACCTCGCCCAGATCCTCGCCGTCATAGGCCACGGGGATGTCGAACGTCTCGCCTTTGCGCGCGCTTCGCTTCGAGAGATCTAATTGCGCAACGAATGCCGCGATCGCGGAGCGGTTGGTGGCGAGCGGGTCGAAGCGGATCATCACGGTGCGTGCGGCGGGAACAAGTTCCTTTAACCCCTCCGGTCGGACGGCCCGCAATCGGTCGAGCAACGTTAACGTCGTTTCAAGGTCGTCCAACTCGACCAAGAGAGCTTCATGCCCAGCAGGCAGAAAACGTAAACGCTCAGACATTAGCCTCATCCCGGACCGTCTCGGCAAAAGGCTTCAGCACGACACCACTTGCGACGAGCTTCGCGCGCACCGTGCGGGCGAGTGCCACGGCAGAGGGCGTGTCGCCGTGGATGCAGATAGACTGAGCTTCGAGGTCGATCTCGGTGCCGTCGACAGCGGTGATCCGATGCTCAGTAACCATACGAAGCATTCGGTTCGCGACGACGTCAGCGTCGTGGATGACCGCGCCCGGCAGCCGGCGATTAACAAGGCTACCGTCGGCATTGTAGGCGCGGTCGGCAAAGGCTTCGCATACGACCGTCAACCCGGCCGCGCGGGCCTGCTCGACAATCGGCGCTCCGGCGAGCGCCATCAGAATCAGCGAGGGATCAACCGCCCTGATACCGGCGATTACGTCGTCCGCCTGGCGAGTATCGCTGGCGATGGTATTGTAGAGCGCCCCGTGCGGCTTGACGTAGCGGACCGCAGTGCCGGCAGCCTTTGCGAGTCCCTGCAGCGCGCCGATCTGATAGATCGTGTCGCCCACGAGCTCGGCGCTTGACGGGTCCATATTACGCCGGCCGAAACCGACCAGGTCTCGGTAGCCGATATGAGCGCCGACAGAGACGCCACGTCGCGCCGCCTCGCGTAGAGCCGTAAGGATGCTCGCCGGATCGCCTGCATGAAAGCCGCAGGCGATGTTGGCACTGGTGACGATGGCGAGCATCGCGGTATCGTCACCCATTGACCAGGGGCCGAAGCTTTCGCCGAGATCGCTGTTAAGGTCGATGCTTGCCATGCCAGAGCCTATAGAGTGCTTGCAGGGACGCGTTTGATTGTTCACGGCTTTCGGCCGGGCGCACAATCTGCTGATGGCGGGTTGCTGCCATTTGGTTCACGTTTGCGCGAGGGCCACGCCAGTCACTGCACCTCACCGGCTTCGCTGTTTTCGCTGCCGCAACCGTGCTCATCATTGTGCTGCGAGCTCCATGATCTTGACCTGATCGGCTTCAGCGCGATCCAGGATGCCGGACAAACGACCCTGCCGTATCGTCATCACCCGGTCGCTCATCCCGAGGATCTCGGGCATCTCCGAAGAAATCATGATCACTGCTAAACCTTCGCCAGCGAGATTTGAAATCATACGGTGAATTTCGGCCTTAGCGCCCACATCGATACCCCGGGTAGGTTCGTCGAGAATGAGGATGCGTGGTTTCGTCAAGAGCCAGCGGGCGATAAGTACTTTCTGCTGGTTGCCTCCGGAAAGATTCAGGATCAACTCTTCCATGTTCGGGGTCTTTACGCGCAGCGCGCTTGTCATAGCGTCACAATCGCGGGACAGCCGTTTTTGATCGACGAAGCCGCGCCGGACATAGCCGCTGCGCAGCGCCGCCATCTGCATGTTCTCCTGGATGTTGAGAAGAAGAAAACAGCCGGACTCCTTGCGTTCCTCGGTGAGGAAGGCCATGCCGTGTTCCATAGCAACAGCAGGCGAGTCCACAACCACCTTCGTGCCACCAATTTCGATGGTGCCCGAGGTCGCAGGGGTGACGCCAAAGATCGTCTCGGCGATATTGGAGCGCCCCGAACCAACGAGGCCCGCGATGCCCAGGATCTCGCCGGCACGCAAGTCGAAAGATATGTCCTCGAAGACGCCGGCCAGCCCGAGATTACTAACCCTTAGGACGACGTCGCCAATCGGGGCGGGTGTCTTGGGAAACATCTGCGAGAGCTCGCGGCCAACCATCATTCGAATAACGTCGTCGCGGGTGACCTCGCTGGCGGCTTTGGTCGCGATGTGCCTGCCGTCACGAAAGATCGAGACTTCATCGGCGATTTCGAAAAGCTCGTTCATCTTATGGGTTATGTAGATAATCCCCTTTCCGGCTTCCCGAAGTGTTCGGATAATCCGGAAAAGATGGTCAACTTCACGCTCGGTCAGTGTAGAGGTTGGCTCATCCATGATGAGGACGTCTGATTCATAGGATACCGCCTTCGCGATCTCGACCATTTGCCGGCTGGCAACGGAGAGATTACCGACCTGCTCGTCCGGGTCTATATCGATACCTAACCGATCAAAGAGCTCCAGCGTCCGGCGGCGCAGCTCGTCGTGGTCGATAAGCCTAAAGCGGTTCTTCGGCTCCCGGCGAATCCAAACGTTCTCCGAGACAGTCATCGGCGCCATGAGGTTGAGCTCTTGGTGGATCATGGCGATTCCGTTGTCGAGCGCGTCGAGCGGACTGTTCAGTCGGATCGGCTGGCCGCGCCACTTAAACTCTCCGGCATCGGGCGTGTAGATGCCGGCAATGATCTTCATTAATGTCGACTTGCCGGCTCCGTTCTCCCCCATGAGCGCATGGACACTGCCGCGGCGGACCCGGAAGGAGACGTCATCGAGCGCAACGACCCCGGCGAATTCCTTGCGCACGTTCTCGACCTCCAAGAGATACTCGGAATTCGGGACCGCACCGGTTTCGCGGACGACCTTAATGGTAGATGGTGACAGCATGCTGTTAGCCTTTCACGCTCCGCCCTTCGGCACGGGACTTGATTGAAGTGGTGCACTGCAACGTGGGTACCCGCTAAAGACCAATCGGCAGGTGGTGATGTACTCACTGGCTTTCATTTTTTTGTCTCCCCCTCCGTATTTGGGCGCTCGGTGTCCTTCATGTTGACCAGTACGACCCCTCGACGCTGTTTCTCTAAGCAGACTGCCGGATCGTCAGCGAAAACGGCAGGATGACGGTCCGGTTGTGCTGGTTCGTGACGGGCGGTCCGTTGATCAGCTCCGCAATGGCAGGACCGAAGTCGAACGCCGGAACCTTGACCGTCGTGAGCCAAGGAGCGAGCCAGTCGTTCACGCGATTGTCATCGAAGCCAAAGATGATCAGGTCATCAGGAATCCGCATGCTCTTCTCCATGGCGGCCCGATAGACGCCGTAGGCGATCATGTCGTTGGCGCAAAAAACCGAATACCGACGGCTGCGGTCGGCCAGGAGAAGCGAGCCTCGTTCATAGCCGGCCTCCATCGTGAAAGCGCACTCGAATTGGAGGACTTGCCGCACATCGCCGATACCCGCGAGAAAGCCCTCAAGGCGTCGGCTGCTTCCCGGATAGTGTCGCGGCCCGTGGATTGCTACGCAATTCTCGTAGCCATGCTCGACGAAATAGCGACCGACTGCAAAGCCAGCGGCGAAGTTGTCGATTCCGACATACGGAGCGACAATGCCAGGCGCGGGCCGACGATTCACGAATATCAAGTTGCTTTGCCGTTCGGACATCTCCCGCAACCGCGGCGTATCCATTGCCCCCTGCAAAACGATGGCTCTTGCTCGCAGGCCCTGTGCATCGGCTAGCAGGCGATCCTGCTTTTCAGCATTCTCAGCCGTGTTCGCGAGCACCAACGAAAGACCGATACCTTTGAGTGCATTCTCGACCGAGGCTGCGACGTCGGCGGTAAATAGGTTGGTAGCATCGGGCACCAGCATCACCACGACCCGGCTGTTCGCCAAGCGTAACGAGCGACCGATCTCCGATGGAGTGTAACCGAGCTCCTCTGCGGCGCTGCGCACACTCTCGAGCGTCTCAGGAGCAATCGCGCTCGTCTTTCCCGTAAAAAACCGCGAGACTGTGGCGGTCGAAACTCCCGACAGGCGTGCTACATCGCGGATGGTCGGCGGCTTGGCCATTTTAATTGTCCAGATATCCGAGGATGTACTTGTTCGTTATCGTTACCTGCCGCCCTACGCAGATCTGCCTCGAGCCCGAGTGCGGCATCAGCTGCCGCTCACAACAGTCATTTTTCTTTATGTAAACGTGTACACCACCCGAAATAGCGATGTCAACGATTACATTGGGCTTACGGCGATACTAAGCTCTGGCAACGCACGCAGATGGTCTAAGGTTTCCGTCTGCGAAGCTACGGATACGGGCGTAGCGCTGCGCTTATGCGCTACCCCGCCTGTACTAAAGGCCGCTGCTGTACTCTAAGCAGACCTTCTGATCGTCAGCGTAAACGGAAGAATAACGTTGATGTTCTGATCAGCCGGGGCGATCGGTTCATGGATCAGGTTCGCTATAGCAGGCCCGAAATCGAAGGCTGGAACCTTCACAGTGGAGAGCCAAGGGGCCAGCCACTCATTCAGGCGATTGTCGTCGAAGCCGAAGATCACGAGATCGTCGGGCACGCGCATGCTCTTCTCCATGGCGGCGCGATAAACCCCGTAGGCAATCATGTCGTTGCCGCAGAATACCGCATATCGGCGAGTGTGATCAGCGAGCAGCAACTGACCTTGGCCGTAACCCGCCTCCATCGTGTAAGCGCTCTCAAATTGGAAAACAGGGCGCACTTGCCCGAGACCGGCAAGAAAGCCATCAAGCCGCTCAGTGCTGCCGGAGTAATCGCGCGGTCCGTGAATCGCAACGCAGTTCTCATATCCGCGCTCCACGAAATAGCGCCCGACCGCGTGACCCGCCGCGAAGTTGTCGATGCCTACGTAGGGAGCGATGATTCCCGGCGCGGGGCGACGATTGACGAAAATAAGGTTGTTCTGCCGCGAAGCCATATCCCGCAGCCGCGGCGTGTCTATTGCGCCTTGGAGCACAATTGCCCGCGCCCGCAGACCTTGTGCGTCGGAGAGTAGCCGGTCCTGCTGCTCCGCGCTTTCGGAAGCATTTGCCAACACCATCGATAACCCGAATTCCTTAAGCGCCTGTTCGACTGATGCCGCAACGTCCGCGGTAAATGGGTTTGTTGCATCGGGAACAATCATCACGACCACGCGGCTGCGGGCCAGTCGAAGCGAACGACCAATCTCTGATGGCGTATACCCAAGAGCCTCGGCGGCGTTGCGCACACTTTCAAGAGTTTCGGGCGAAATCGCATCCGTTTTCCCCGTAAAATATCGGGACACAGTGGCGGTCGACACGCCGGATAGCCGTGCTACATCTCGGACGGTCGGCGGCTTACTCATTTAAACTCGCGCAATTCAAGAGAAATATCCCTCGCCTAAGCCACGTCGAGGCCAATCAGTGCTGTATACATCGCATGGCATTTGATCAAGTAGAAGTCTACCGTCAACGATTACATGGCGTCGCGTTTCCGGCGCAGTCCCGGGGTTGAGGCAGACTGTCATGCGCGGCTCTGGAGGCGGGTTTCACGATCCGGTCGGCTGAGAATGAGAAACTGGGACCACCGACACGTTGTCCAGCCATTCAAATACGCGGCTCCTCGAAAGCCTCTCGTAACGTCTGTGGTGGTTGGCTGTGAAACTATACTGGTTGACGTAGAGGGCTGAGCCGCGCGCCTTTTAAAGCAACAGCTTTCGTGTCGCTAAGGGGATCGTTCTGACCATGTCCGCCGTCGGGTGATGCGGGCGTGATGGGGATGAAATGGCCTGCGGTAGGCCAGTCCGGGCAGCCTTTTCGGTGGCGAGCAGTACAATCAGATCAGCAAGGCCTTCTTCCCCGTCAGGCTCTGGCGCAGTGCCATCAAGGATGCACTGTGAGAAATAGGCAATTTGACCACCAAAGTGATCGTAATGGGGAAACTTTATGGCTTCGCATCCCTCCTTCGTGTTCAACAGCATACGCATCGGAGCGTCGAACCTGAAGCCCGGCTCCATCGTTATATCTCCCCGAGTGCCCACCACCCGATACATATCAATCTCAGAGGCGCCAAAGCTGCAGTAGAACTGGGCCAGCCGCTCCCCCGGGAAACGCAAAGTGACCGCGATCGCGTCGTCAATTTCGTTGAAACGGGGGTCATTCGAGGGCCGGCTCGCCATCGCAACCACCTGAATGGGTTCGGCAGCGAAGATATGTCGGGCGGCGTTGATGCAGTAAATCCCGATATCCTGCAGTGGACCACCCCAGTTGCCGGCCTGTAAACGGTGATTGCCTCTTTCAGACTGAAAGCTGAATAGGGCAGAGATATAGCGAGGCTCGCCGATCCTGCCCTCTCTGATCGCGTCCAAAGCCGCGATCGTGCCCGGCTCGTGGTGTAAACGGTAGCTCGTCATGAGCCATACACCCTTATCGCGGGCAGCACTGATCATGGCCTCCGCGTCCGCCACTGACGTTGCGATTGGCTTTTCGACCATCACCTGCTTCCCGGCACTAGCGGCGCGGATGGCATATTCCGCGTGCATGGGATTAGGTACTGAAATGTAGACAGCGTCGATAAGGTCGCTTTGCAGCAGCGCATCGAACCCGTCATACCGGACTACTTTCTCGATCCCATAGAAACGAGCAAGTTTCTGGGCCGCTGCGAGGTTTCCGGAGACGATTGCCGCCAGATGAGAGTTTCCGGTTTGACCAATCGCGGGCATGAAAGCCTCTTGAGCGATCCAGCCGGCTCCGACAACAGCGTATCTGATCATATGACTCAATGCCTATGGGGGTGAAGGACCTGATAGTCTTGCTTTTGACGCTATTTATGCTGGTCGTAAAATGCGGGACGTGACCCAACCACGAAATGTGCTGACGAACCGGTGTCGAGAGCCGCGACGATTTGTTCCGCCAGCAAGGTCGTGACATAACCGTCCCATGCGCTAGCGCCGTCGTTGGCCCCACCGCTCCTCACCGACTTCACCCAGGCGTTCATCTGGGTCGCATAGGCACTGCGGAAACGTGGTATCCAATTGTCTGGGTAAGCCGCACTGTGCTGACCCGAAAAATTCCTAATAGTGGCGGTTGGGAGGGCAGTCTCGATCGTTCCGTTACGGCCGACGAGTTGCGAATGCACATGATAACCATAGCCGCAGTTCATGAAGACCTCGGTTGAAACGATCTCGTTCCGGTCGGTCTGCATTGTTATCATCAGCGGGTCACCACCCGGCCCCGAATAAACCTGTGCCGACACCATCTCCGAGCCGAGCAGCCATCGACTCATGTCAATCTCGTGGACAAAGGCATTCGTCACAGACATCGGTCCGCTGAACCATGTAGGCACGACGGGATTCCGATGGACGTTGTGAAGGATGACTGGCTTTCCAATTTCGCCCGCTTCACGCAGCCGTTTCATCTCTACATAGGGCTCATCGAAGCGCCGCATGTAGCCAACTTGAATCAGTCTCCGCCCTTTGGCGACCTCTGCCTCGACGACCTGAAGCGCCTCGGCCGCAGTGAGTGCAAGCGGCTTTTCGCACAGCACCGGCTTACCTTGCTCGATGCAAGCCAGCACGAGAGCTCCATGCATCGCATCCGGCGCCGCGATCACGACGGCGTCGACCTGATCCGAGTTGATAAGGGCGAGTGGATCCGTGAACATCTTGCTTCCGGCACCGGCGGCACGGGCGCGACCTTCATCAGCATCGCAAACGGCGGCAAGATGCGCGTCGCCGGTCTCCTCGCGAAGAATACGGGCATGTTCAGAGCCCATCACCCCGGTGCCGATTACGCCAATCGCGACACTCATTCCCCACCTACCCGAATGAAAATGCGGGCTGCGGCAGCAGTGTTTTCGATGCTTGTCGTCATCCTTTTCTCTCCCTCCCTATTGAATCCAGCGTTCCTGCACGTGGCGTGTTCGGATGGAATGGTCACACGAAGGCTTCCATTCAAGCAGCCGCGGTCGCTTCTCGCTCATGTCAACGTATACAAAACGCGATCCTTATCCATGTCAACGATAACATTCCTTAAAGGAGGGGCGAAAACACAAACCTATCGGGTTCTGATCATCCGTTCGTAAGTGGGCCGGACACCAGGTCGCGGCATTTTCCCCGTTTAGCAGGATCTCGCCTGAGAGCGGGCGTTGAAGCCGGTCAGGAAGTTGACAACGTCGTCCCGGCGTCGTTCCGCCCGATCAGCCCAAGAATTTCGCCCGGGCAACCGACAGATCTATGTTGTGAAGCGCCCCGACAAAGCTTACGGTTTCCGCCTGTACACGTAATCCCTGTCGGTTGACTTCAATTAATAGCCCTTTGCGCGTTTCCGCCGCCCGAAGACATTGCTAGCTTTCGCTTGCTCGGAACCTCGAAAGTTCGGAAATCTGTATTGTGCGGTTGTTGTCGGCCGGCAGCGCGTGCGACCGCCGCGGTTGGCTCAATTCTTGGTTCGAAACAGAACCTCAAAGGGCACCGGTTCACTAATCCGGTACTGATCGACAACCTTAGGCTTGGCGTTCTCGTACTTTAGAATCTGCATCGGAGCATCGTCCTGGATATGAAGCTGTGACGTAAACGATCGTGGCCCGATCATTGTCATTTCGTCTTTGTACTGTTCCATTACTGGAACAACACTTGCGGCATCCGCGGTGCCCGCTTTCTCGACGGCCCGAGCCCAAAGATCCAAGAACGTGTAGGGCAATACTCCGTATACCGTTGCAGGAGCATGTCCATATTTTGTTCGGAATTTCGCGACAAATTCGTTCACTTCGGGGCGCGGATCATCTCCGTGTACGGATGCTTGGGCCGGGATGTAGAAGTCATTTAGATTTGGAACAGCGTCGACCCAATAGGTACCATCCATGGACGAGCCCGAAAGAATAGGCATCGTCAATCCGGCGGCCCGCAATTGACGGATGGCACTGGCACCGCCCGGAACATAGGAGCAGACCATTAGCACGTCAGGTTTTTCGGGAAGTGCTAGAATTCGGGTGATCTGGGGCTGGATTGACGGATCATCGTTCTTAAAGGTATCGCTCCCGACAGAAGTCAGCCCTACTAGGTCAGCGCCCCACGTATATCCTCCGCAGAGCGATTTGTTATACTCGTTAATTGAATCAAGCAGGGTGTACTGTGTTTTCGCACCAAGCTTCGTATGTGCCCACCCTGCAATGGTCGCGCCCTGAACCTGAGCTGCAACAGAGGATGTAAAGGCATAAGCCCCTGCGCCCTGAACACCAGCCTTCGGGTCTTCCGCGCCTAAGAACACTGAAAGCCTGCCCGCGCGTTGAGCCGCAGCCGCTGCTGGCGAACCGTAGTCGTAGTCACCAGAGACCACGACTATATTGGCGCCCTGATCGACGATCTCCTGCCCAGATCTGCCGCTTTGGCCAAGGTCTGATTTCGTGTCAGACAAGATCCATTTAATCTTGCGGCCGAGCAGCCCGCCTTTTGCATTCTGGTCGTCTACCCATAACTTGATCGCGTTTGTACCGTCACCATCATACGCTGCCATGAAGCCTGATTCGGCTACCGCCATGCCAACTATGATCTCACTATCCTGCGCCGAGGCTTGCATTGCGAGACTGTTGCCGACCGCGATGATAGTTGCGCTTGTAGCAAGATACGTTACTGCTTTGTTAATGCACATTTTTCCCCCCCGTCAGAATAAGATCGACTTGTCGCGACCAGCGCGCGCCAATTTGGGCGCAGTCGGACCAATCCCCAAAACTGCACACGCAGTAGTTCAGCGTCCAATCCATCCACGCATGGCAGCTTGGATATTGAAGCGGGCACCAGCATGCTTGTAAAATTAAATTCTCCAATGGCCGGGCATAGGGAATCCTTATAGCTCTGTTGTAGATCGAGCTAATGCCATTGCTTGAAGTTATGGATAAAGCTAGGCATGGAAAGGTTACCGGCGGAGTTCGGATTTCAGCTATAGCCTCGATTTCCACAGCCATGCCTGACGGAGGGGCATTTGTGCCAGAGGCAATTCTCGCAGGTCTTCCAGACTCGCCCAGAACCTCACAAATGAGGTTCGAAGCCGGATTGAGAACACGGGCCTGCTCCTCAAAGCCCCCTGCGCTCCGCACAAGACCGACGATGCGGACCATTCGAACGATCCTATCAGATTGCCATCGCAGGCGTGACTAAGTTATCCCAGGACGTTCAGTGCGCAAAGGCGAGCTGCCACCTCGCTCTCGACCGATGGGTCTTTACCGACCACGCCTTTGAAAGCTGACGCTCTCTCTACGGGCCGTGGCCAGACGAAAACCAAAGAGCCTGTTCGTGCAAAGCACAGGTAATTGCCTTGCGGCGGGTTAACATGCGGAAGGTCGATCAAGCGGCTCTCGGTCGTACTCATCGCGTTCTCCTCACTTCAACTGCCGCCAATCTCCGCTATCGCCTTTCCAACCGATGACCCTTCCGGCAAGACGATCAAGCGTATTGCGAAGAGTATCAACGAGCCCCCCCCATTCCCGGGCAGAAATTCCGTCGACCGCCGGTTCCGGTCCCATGAACATTCCATCAACGCCGCCGAATGAGACGCATTGCTCGATGCACCTGCGTTCCAGCTGTCCGTCGTGGAAAATCGACGGCTTTTCGAGCAATGCCGATAGTGCAGCTACCAAGCCGGTAGCCCCCCAGTTCGAGACATTGGAGACAATCAGGTGATCTGCAGCGGTTGTCGCCGCCACACCACCGCGTCCAGGGTGCCCACTGTCTCTCGCCTTTGGCGAAAAGGACCTAAGTTCCTCGGCGATAACACCCATTCCGAGCTCATTCCCACCGTCGCCAATGCCGATGAACGGAACGCCCATATCTTTAGCGCGCAAGAAGAACTGGTCGAGATCCGCGACCAAATTGTCCAAAGGACGGCCGCCAAGACCATGGTAGAGCCCATAGTCATTGCGTCCCGGGCGCTCAATCGAGATCACCAGCGAGGGCTTCGTCACAGCAAGGAGCTCGTCCGTTATCGTTTTGCAGCCCGCACCGTCTTTCGGGACGCTGCGGATGTAGACTGGCCGAACGAAATCGATTGGCTTGATCTTGCCGTCCGACGGGAACGGGAGCGGCGCAAGTCCGGCGCCACGACATGTTCCCTCCATCATTGTGACCCAGTCGTCGTCCGTCAGGATTACTGTTTCAACACCAAGTCCAAGGAAAAGAGCCCTGGCGATGAATGCCGCGCCGACAGGACCATCGGTCTCCGGCACGCCTGCACCTTCAGGAAAACCTGTCGCAATGACTATTGGGCCGCCGTGCTCACGCACCCGGTCTACAATGATCTTGGCAGCCAGCATGCAGGCTGGCCCGGGCTGACGCTTCTGGAGGGCGTCGTAGATCTTGCAGATGAGGCCTACGCCCGTAAGATCGAGCGTCATGAAATGTTCTATTGTTTGGGCGATGTTCTTGGCCTTAGCGCTTTCTAGGTCCAGCATTGTCGGCTCCGGGTCAAACGGCTGTATTGATGTATGAGGCGAACTTTTCCGCATCGACGTTTCCACCACTGAGGAGAATGGCGACAATCTTGCCTTCGACAGTGACTTTACCCGCGAGTATGGCCGCCAGGGAAACCGCGCCGCCCGGCTCGACAACCAGTTTCAGCTCCCGATAGGCAAAGCGGATAGCCGCGACAACCTCTGCGTCAGACACCGCCAACCCGCCGGCGAGATGGGCCCTGCAAACGGGATAAGTCAGCTCACCAGGGATCGGCACCAAAAGTGCGTCGCAGATCGAGCTACCAATCGCTGCCGCCTTCCGGCGCTTGCCACTTTCAAGAGACAGGGCCATCCCGTCGAAGTGATCTGGCTCAACACTGTAGACCGCGGTGCGAGGCATTTTGGCGTGAATTCCGCAAGCGGCACCAGCAGCCAAGCCACCTCCCGAGCAGGACACGAGTGCAAGATCAAGCTCGCAACCCTGCTTCTTGACCTGTTCGGCAATTTCGGCGCCCAATGTCGCCTGTCCAGTCATTACGAGAGGGTCGTCATAGGGCGGCACGATCACCGCGCCTGTTTCAGCTGCGATCTGCGCACCGATCTCTTCTCGCACTTCCTGTGCTTTGTCGTATAGGCGCACGGTCGCTCCGTTTGCGCGCACACCCTCAATCTTGGTTTTCGGCGCTTCCTGAGGCATCAGGATAGTCGCCTTGATGCCGAGTTCCTTAGCTACATAGGAAATGGCCAAACCGTGGTTACCCGACGACCAAGCGACGATGCCGCCTTGCAGCTCGGCCGGGCTGAGCTGCAAGGCTCTGTTCAAGGCGCCCCGCAGCTTGAACGAACCAGAGCGCTGCAGATTCTCAGGCTTGATGAAGACCCGAGCGCCAACTAGGCGATTCAGCGCGTCATTCTCCAATATCGGAGTACGAACAGCAAATGGTGCAATACGGGCCTGTGCTTCAGTGATCGCGCCTGCGTCCGGTTCGAAGTGGTTCGGTTTCACGGTCTCAAGCAACTCAAATCTCCCAAGGGCTATATCGAGAGATTGAAGCGCGACACAACATTAATGTGAAATTATATTTATGGATCAAAATTCATAAGAAAAACGAATATGCTGGGGGAGATTAGTCTCTGGACGCTACTTCAGAGGCAATGTGTGCTAGCTGCTCGAACACCTCTCCCCGCACGCCAGCCTGAAAGTATGCGTAAAAGCTAAGGGGCTGGAGTTCGATGTCGCTTTTCAGGATCCTAAGCTTATTCAGTCCTTGGCCACTCAATGCACCTTCCGCCACGAGTGCTACGCCCAGGCCGTCCAGTGCCATCTTCTCTATGGTTGAGATGGAAGAGTTTGTAAAGATACGCGGAATTCGACCGAGCTTCCTGAGCATTGTCTCGCGGAGGTATGTGTAAGGATAGGTATTCCGCGGGTAGGTTATAATCGGTATGAGTGGCACAGAGTCTAGCGAGAACACGTCATTTGGCACGAGATCAGGGATCGCGTAAAACTTCAGGGCGTAGTCTTTAAGTTTTATGCAACTGAACCCTTCGACAATGGTCGGGCCCAGCATCAAAGCCATGTCAATTTCACCATCCCGCAGAGCATTTAGCATCGACGGGGTCACGTCCACAGTCATGTCGACGTCAAGTTTTGGAAAGTGGTGGGCCGCTTGCTCAAGAAACGTAGCGAGCCACGTTTGTACAATCGTCTCCGAGACCCCAAGCCTGACGGTTCCCTCGAATCGGTTACTCAGTCCAAGGTCGCGCTCCATCGCCGCAACTTGCCGCAACAGTAGCTCCGCGTGTCCGAACAGAGTTCGCCCAGTCGCAGTAAGCGCAATCGGTTTCGCAGAGCGGTCAAACAACGGAGAGCCAAGTACGACTTCCATTGCTCCTATGCGCTGGGAGATCGTCGGTTGCGTCGTGCTTAGCTTATCAGCTGCGCGGGAAAAGCTGCGCAAATGTGCGGTCCAGTAAAACACTTCAAGGCTTCTAAAGCTGAACATTGCTACCATTTTCTGGTTGGTTTCAGCGCGCGATCACCATACATTTTTACTAGAATCCCTGGACGCCTGTCCACGCGATAGCTGATCGCCTGTGTGCACCCAGTCGCCGCCGAATGTCATTCGCACGAAGCCTGCGAGCCGGAAGGCGATCTGGCGAACGATGATACCTTGTGGCACGCCGTCACACCCGCATTGCCTCGGGGGCGCATGCGTTCCTTTCGGGCATGGCCATGGAAATCGACGCTGTTGCCGAGATTCGTTCGTGAGGCAAAGCACATTGTCGGAAGGCACCGGATCGTCGGTGCGTCTATGGCTGAAACAGAGCCTAAATCACATGGCAACTGAGGACTGGCCTTGACGCCGGGTTGCTCATTTATGAGCTCCGCTCTTGTCCGGAGATGGTGACCGAAGGTTTTGAAACTGTTTGGTCGGCGAATGTGCCACCGGCGCCAGTTCTCGCCTTCGCATCGGGACGAGGTCAAGCCTGTTTAGTCTTCCTCGTACCCGTGGAAATCTGGATGGCGTTGGAACTCCCGTCGCAACGGCATTGGTTCCGCTTTTGCGGAACCAATGCTGCAAGCGGCAAGAACAGCCTTAAAGGCGATTGGGCGGTAGTGCACGGACAGATCGAGAACTTTCCGATGCTCTTTATCCATGTTCGAAGTCATCCGACAGTCCTTTAACCTGGCACATGCGGTAAACGATTCCTGTCGCCCACCGATATCTTGGCCGTCCGGCCGGGCAAGACGGTATTTGCGATCCAAGCCGATGAAGGTACCCGGGTTCAAGAGATGCGCTTGTACTTATTGAGCGTAACAGACTGGATCCATTGGCCCGCCTTTGCGCCGAATGCCTTCATTGATTCCGTATTGTTGTGTACGTCAAGCGACTGCTCATCTTCCCAGATCTCATAGAAGACGAACTCTCCGGGACGCTCGAGCGAGACATGCAGGTCGTACTGAACGAAGCCCGGCTCGGTCTTTGCAAAGGAAACCAGCCCCAGCAGCCCCTCTCGAAGCTGCTCCTCTTTACCTGGATGGGCTACGACCGTGGCAATAACGACGAGTTTTTCCTTCATGATTCACCTGTTTCCTTCACGAATTTTGTACAACTAATTGGATGCAGCAGACTGGTCAGCCCAGATCGATCGAGACGCTACTTTTGATGGAGTTCGCGATGAAGCATCCTTTGTGCGCGCGATTATGCAGTCGCTCCAGCGTCTCATGGTCCGGCTGTTTCTCAGAGCTGAAAGAAACCTTGGGCCGCAGAGTGATCGATGACACCGAGTATAAACCCTCGGCGCTTTTCGACACCTTGCCGATCGCTTCGTCGACATAGGTGCTGACAGCGTAGCCGCTACCTTCGCAAATGGCGAGGAAGTACAACATGTGGCAGCTCGCAAGTGCGGAAACGAGCAACTGTTCGGGATCGGCCAGTTCACTGTTGCCAAGATAATCCGGTGCGGCCGACAGAGGAATCGTCACCTTGGGGCTGATGATCGCCTTATGGTCACGACTGTATGTACCCGGTTGCCTGCTATGTTCGGTCGAGGCCCATTCAAGGCGGATGCGGTGATCAGACATTAGGTGGTCTCCAGTTTTTCCGTAACGGCGGGGCTGTATCGCCGCCGAGCTCGCTGCAGTTTCTCAAGGCTTTTTACTGGGCATACCCGGAAGATCGGCGGGAAGATCGGTTACGAGCATGAAACCCGGCTCATGGGTGATTGCGAGATCGAGTTTCGCCTGCTGAAGCGCCAGCTGCGGTGTTACCCCGCATGCCCAGAAACCGAGTATGTCACCCGGTTCGATGACCGGCGGATCTCCGAAATCCGGCTTGTTGATGTCTTTGATGCCAATCCCGGCGGGATCGCCTATGTGAACCGGAGCGCCGTGGGCAAGCGGGTAACGTTCGGACAAGACTATCGCCTGGATGGCGTCGGCCGGCCGGAATGCCCGCATCGACACCACCGTCGAACCGGCAAACGGCCCGGCGGGGCTGGTCGGAAGGTTGGTTGCATACATCGGAACGTTGCGATCGGCACTAATATGGCGGATATCAATCCCAGCGCGAAGGATCGCGCTCTCGAACGAGAATGAGCAACCAAGCGCAAAGGTTACAAGATCGTCTCGCCAGATGTCAGAGAGGTTCTCTACCGTCTCGGTGTGAGCGCCGGATCGATAGACCCGATATCGTGCCACATCTGTGCGAATGTCAATCGAGCCCAATTCGGGCAATCCCGGATCCCCTGGCTTGCCGATGCCAAGCAAGGGGCAGCTTTTGGGATTGCGATCGCAAAACAGACGGAAGTCGGCGGCGTGGCGTTCGGGCAAGATCACAAGATTGGCTTGCATGAAGCCCTCGGCAAATCCCGTGGTCGGAACTCGAAGGCTCCCTTGGCGGATCAATTGTCGAACTTCGGAGGCTGACATGGATCCCTTTGTTGCAACTGACTCCATTGACATGCGAACCTCGTAGGCAGGAGAGGACAGAACGGGAGTTTAGTGCTGCTGCAGCGCGGACACCATAACCTCAGCGATCGCTACGTCCGCATCTGCCGGTCCGCCGGAGACGCCAACACCTCCGACGACGGTCTTGCCGTCGTAGACCGGCAACCCGCCGCCGAAGACGACGAAAGGCCTGCGTCCGCCGAGCGCATCCAGCCCATAGAGCGCTGCGCCTGGCTGCACGATCTCGAGCCAGTTCCCAGAAGGTGAACGCAAGGCCAGAGCGGTATATGCCTTACTTTGCGCGATCTCGACTGTGGAAAGCGCGGCGTCGTCGACCCGCAAGAACGCCATCAGGTTCCCGCCCACATCAACGATCGCGAGAGAAGACGGCTCCCCAAGCTCCCGTGCTTTCGCGGCGCCGACCTCAATGGCTTTGAGTGCGGATTCATGTGTGATCATCTTCGCCATTTTCGTATCCTCGCCATTGACCATTAGTTATAGATTCCGCCGTCGACATTGATCGACTGAGCAGTGACATACGAAGCCTCATCCGAAGCGAGATAGACGAACAACGGCGCGACCTCTTGCGGCGTGGCTTGCCGACCCAGTGGGATGACTGTCGGAACCAGAGCTTCCTGCTTGTCCCTCCCGCCGATGTAGTCGATGGCTGGCTGGTTGAACGGGGTATCAATCCATCCGGGACACACAGCGTTTACGCGTATACCGTCGCGGGCGAGCTCAAGGGCGAGCGTTGTCGTCAGCCCGATGACGGCGGCCTTCGATGCCGAATAGGCTAGCAATCCCGGGGCGCCGCGTTTGCCAGCCAACGACGACATCATGACGATTGAGGATTTGCCGGCCTCGCGGAGATGTTTGATGGACTCGCGCGCAAAGATAAAATTGGCTCGTACATTGATCGTGAAAACCTTGTCCCAATTGTTGGTACTAAAGTCTTCCACTTTGCCGGAGAGCTGCACGCCCGCATTCAGGCACAGCGTGTCCATGCCCTTCATCCAGGTGACCGATTGAGCGATTGCGGTTTTGATTTCCTCTTCCTGCGAGATATCCGCTTTGAAGAAGCGAACCCGGTCGCTAAAGCGCTTCTCGACTTCGCTGCCCTTAGCCGCATCAATGTCGACAACGGAAACGATCGCGCCTTCAGCGACGAATGCCTCAAGTATCGCAAGACCTATATTCGCCACGCCTCCCGTCAAGAGAACGCGCTTTCCTGACAAACGTCCGGACATGGATTTGCTCCCAATTAGATCATTATCGACCAGTTCACTTCAAACTCCGGGCACCGCTTCAGCGCGCGATCACCCGCGCTGAAGGTTCTCCAGAATGGCTTCGTTGACGGCTGAGGATGCCTCCATCTGCGGCATATGACCGATGCCGGGGATGATGCGCAGCCGGGCGTTGGCGGGCAGGTCGGCTTGCTGCGG
>Ga0079104_1000883_pt1 | contig 24597 bp, 19 predicted proteins | sample MedtruBG_FD_76829 | JGI IMG/M metagenome (GOLD analysis project Ga0079104, IMG submission 76829) | Root nodule microbial communities of legume samples collected from California, USA - Medicago truncatula BG | ecosystem: Host-associated > Plants > Roots > Nodule | place: USA: California...
CGGCAGGGCTGCGTTGAATTGGGTATGGAATTGCAGCAGCGGTTTGTTGAGGATTGTCAGGCCGTTGATCCACATTTTGGCCGGGGAGAAGGTGTGCAGCCACACCATCAGGCCGGCGCATTTATCGTCGTAGTTGGCATCACGACAGATAGCGGAAATTTCGTCCGGCGTGGTGCCAAGCGGTTTCAGCACCAGCTTACACGGCAGTTTGGCTTCGGCATTCAGGGCATTAACGACGTGTTCCGCATGCTGCGTCACCTGACGCAGGGTTTCCGGGCCATACAGATGCTGGCTGCCAATCACAAACCACACTTCATAGTTATTAAAAATCGTCATCTTCATTTCCTTAATGAGTCATTGCTGCCTGAACCACCGGCTTGCTTTCCGTCGGGGCCGCAGAAGGGAGATAGTGTTGTTCGGCGCTTTTCGCCCATTGCTGGTAGCGCTGATAAAGCTGTTCAAAGCGCTGGGCCTGAGCAGGACGAGGCTCCAGCGTGTGCTCGACGCGGCTGGCCATTTGCTGCTGGGCTTGTGGAATATCGGCGTGAACACCGGCGGCCACGGCAGCAAAAATGGCGGCTCCCAGCGCACAGCACTGGTCAGAGGCGACGATTTGCAGCGGACGATTGAGCACGTCGCAGCAGGCCTGCATGATCTCGACGTTTTTACGGGCGATACCGCCCAGCGCCATCACGTTGTTCACCGGAATACCTTGTGAGGTGAAGCACTCCATAATCGCGCGGGCGCCAAAGGCGGTGGCGGCAACCAGGCCGCCGAACAGCGCCGGGGCGTCCGTCGCCAGGTTCAGGTCGGTAATCACGCCCTTCAGACGCTGGTTCGCATTCGGCGTGCGTCGGCCGTTAAACCAGTCGAGAACCACCGGCAGATGTTCAAGAGACGGTTTCTGTGCCCAGGCGGCAGTCAGCGCAGGCAACAGCTGTTTCTGGCTGGCTTTGATCTGTTCTTTGAGTTCAGGATGCTGGACGGCGAGCTGTTCCAGCGGCCAGCCAAGAATGCGGCCAAACCAGGCGTAGATATCGCCGAAGGCAGATTGCCCGGCTTCCATCCCGATGAAGTCTGGCGTCACGCTGCCGTCCACCTGACCGCAGATACCCTGCACAGTACGGTCGCCGACGCTGGATTTGTCGGCGATCAGGATGTCGCAGGTCGAGGTGCCAATCACTTTGACCAGCGTATTCGGCTGCGCACCGGCACCAACGGCGCCCATGTGACAGTCAAACGCGCCGCCGGAAATGACCACGCTTTCCGCTAAACCCAGGCGCTGCGCCCAGTCGGCGTTGAGCGTGCCCACCGGAACATCGGCAGTCCAGGTATCGGTAAACAGCGGGTAATCAAGATGCTGATTGAGCAGCGGATCGAGTGCATCAAAGAAGCTGGCCGGCGGCAGGCCATTCCAGCTTTCATGCCACAGGGATTTATGCCCGGCACTACAGCGCCCGCGACGGATATCCTGCGGACGGGTGGTGCCGGAAAGCAGGGCAGGCACCCAGTCGCACAGTTCAATCCAGGAGGTGGCGGCCTGCGCCACGTTGCTGTCGGCGCGGGTCACATGCAGGATTTTGGCCCAGAACCACTCGCTGGAGTAAATCCCGCCGATATAGCGCGAGTAATCGACGTTGCCAGGCTGGTGGCACAGGTGGGTGATGGCTTCGGCTTCTTCGACGGCGGTGTGATCTTTCCACAGCACAAACATGGCGTTTGGGTTATCGGAAAACTCAGGGCGAAGCGCCAGCACGTTGCCGTCGGCGTCAATCGGGGCCGGGCTTGAGCCGGTGCTGTCGACGCCAATCCCAACGACTTCAGCCCGGCGAGCGCCGAGTTCGTCCAGCACGCTTTTCAGCGCGGTTTCCATCGATTCGATGTAGTCGAGGGGATGATGGCGGAACTGATTATTGGGGGCGTCGCAGTAGCGACCTTCCTGCCAGCGCGGATACCATTCCACGCTAGTGGCGATTTCTTTCCCGGTGGCACATTCCACCGCCAGCGCTCGCACTGAATCACTACCAAAGTCGAGGCCAATTGCTATTGCCATCGTGTTGCTCCATGAAGAATGTCAGACATGGTGAAACAGTAGATATCGGGGAAAAAAAACGTCAGGCGGGAACCGCTAATCTTATGGACAATAATGCTGTGCCATCGCAAAGTGTGACGGCGTGCAAATATTCTCGCAGGCCATTTCGCCCTTTTTCGCTTCGCTGGCAATATGGACAATTGATTTCCTGATGAGCCTGCTGAGCGAGTATTTTTATGCCTGAACTCCAGAATGACCCGCTGTTACCCGGCTACTCTTTTAATGCCCATTTGGTGGCGGGGCTAACGCCCATTGAGGCTGAAGGCTATCTCGATTTTTTCGTGGACAGGCCGCTTGGCATGAAGGGATATATCCTCAACCTGACGGTGCGGGGAGAAGGGGTTATCGACAATCATGGACATCAGTTTGTCTGCCGTCCGGGGGATATCGTGCTGTTTCCGCCGGGCGAAATTCATCACTACGGCCGTCATCCCGATGCCAGCGAGTGGTATCACCAGTGGGTGTACTTCCGGCCGCGCGCTTACTGGCACGAATGGCTGGCGTGGCCCGCGCTGTTTGCACAGACCGGGTTTTATCGTCCAGACGACGCGCACCAGGCACAGTTTGCCGAACTGTTTGGGCAGATAATCGATGCCGGGCAGGGCGTCGGGCGGTATTCCGAATTACTGGCGATTAATCTGCTGGAGCAGCTCTTGCTGCGGCGTATGGAGGCGATCAACGAATCGCTGCACCCGCCGATGGACCACCGGGTGCGCGACGCCTGCCAGTACATCAGCGACCATCTGGCGGACAGCCACTTTGATATTGCCAGCGTCGCGCAGCATGTGTGTCTGTCGCCGTCGCGCCTGTCACACCTGTTTCGTCAGCAACTCGGTGTCAGCGTGCTGAGCTGGCGCGAAGACCAGCGCATCAGCCAGGCGAAGCTGTTGCTAAGCACCACGCGCATGCCGATTGCCAGCGTAGGGCGCAACGTGGGCTTCGAAGATCAGCTCTATTTTTCCCGCGTTTTCAAAAAGTGTACCGGTGCCAGCCCCAGCGAGTTCCGTGCTGGTGTAAACAATGTGTGAAAAAAGTGAACCCCTTTGCACGAATACGGGTCATAACCTGTAAACTATTCAGACAATTGACGGCTTGACGAAGTGGTTGCCCCTCGGGAGAATCCCTGCTTCGTTTTCCTACCGGGTACTCTATGCAAGCATTGCTGGAACATTTCATTACGCAGTCGGTGATGTATTCATTGATTGCGGTCGCGATGGTCGCATTTCTCGAGTCGCTGGCGTTGGTTGGGCTGATCCTGCCTGGCACCATTATGATGTCGGCGCTGGGAGCACTGATTGGCAGCGGAGAAGTGAATTTCTGGCAGGCGTGGCTGGCGGGGATCATCGGCTGCCTGCTCGGGGACTGGATCTCTTTCTGGCTCGGCTGGCGTTTTAAAAAGCCGCTGCACCGCTGGTCGTTCATGAAAAAGAACAAAGCGCTGTTGGATAAAACCGAACACGCGCTGCATCAGCACAGCATGATGACCATTCTGATTGGTCGCTTTATCGGCCCGACGCGTCCGCTGGTGCCGATGGTCGCCGGGATGCTCGACCTGCCAGTCTCCAAATTTATCATTCCTAATATCATCGGCTGCCTGTTCTGGCCGCCGGTCTATTTCCTGCCGGGCATTCTTGCCGGGGCGGCGATCGACATTCCTGCCGATGCGCAGAGCGGGAGCTTCAAGTGGTTGTTGTTACTGGCAGCCGGTTTACTGTGGTTGACGGCGTGGCTGGGCTGGCGTCTGTGGCGGGCAGGTCGATCAGGCAGTGATCGCCTGACGCGCTTTTTGCCGCGCGGCAGGCTGTTATGGCTGACGCCGGTGATGTCGGTTCTGACCCTGGTATCGCTGTACGTTCTGTGTAAACACCCGCTGATGCCGGTGTATATCGATATTCTCAGGAAAGTTGTGAGCCGCTGATCCCCAACAGAGGCGATGCGCTGGCGTTACCGCTGAGCAACGCTTCGGTGGCGCCGTCCCAGGCAATTCGCCCGTCGGCAATCACCAGCGAACGCGAGGCGATACACGCCGCATCCTCCACGCTGTGAGAGACCATCAACAGCGTCAACTGCTGGCGGCGGCAAACGTCGCCGACTAACTGCAGCATCTCCTGACGTAGCGCCGGATCGAGCGCTGAAAACGGTTCATCCAGTAACAACACCGGCTGCTCGCGCACCAGGCAACGGGCCAGTGCCGCACGCTGGCGTTGACCGCCCGACAACTCGCCCGGCAGCCTTCCCAGCAGCGATTCAATCCCCATCTGGCTGGCTATCACGTCCAGCTTCTGCTGCTGCGCGGCGTTTAGCTTTAGCCCCGGATGCATGCCGAGGCCGATGTTCTGCCGCACCGTCAGGTGGCTGAAAAGATTGTTCTCCTGAAACAGCATCGACACCGGACGCTTTGCGGGTGGCGTGTGGGTATGCGGCTGATTCTCGATAAAAATCGTCCCGCTGGCGGGAGTGATAAAACCGGCAATCAGGTTCAGTAGCGTACTCTTTCCCGCGCCGCTCGGGCCGAGCACCGCGATGTGCTCCCCCCGTTCAACGGTGAGGGAAAAACGCATCGGCAGATGCTCGTAAAGCCAGGTGACATCATTCAGTTTTAGCATCACGACCCGGAAGTTTTTCAATGACGGTGAATAACAGGAAGCACAGCAGCAGCAGGATAAAGGCGGTGACGGCGCCATCCTGGCTGCGATAGGCGCCAATCTGCTGATAAAGATAGAACGGCAGGGTGCGGAAATCCTCGTTGCCAAACAGCGCGACTACGCCAAAATCGCCAATCGACAGCACGCAGGCAAACGCCAGCGCCTGGGCAATGGGGCGCTTCAGCGCGCGCAACTCCACCACCCGAAAACGGGTAAAGCCCTGCATACCAAGCGACTGACATAGCAGGCTGTAGCGAGCGGTTGCATCGCGCATCGGGCTTTCCAGCACTTTCATGGCGTAGGGAATGGCCATCAGTGCGTTGGTGAAAATCACAATTCCATCGGCGGTGCTCGGCAAGCCCACGCTGTTGTTGAGCAATAAAAAGAAGCCCGTCGCCAGTACGATGCCCGGCATGGCGAGGATCAGCATCCCGCTCAGTTCAAGCGCTTGCCCGGCCAGGTTTCGTTTCCTGGCGTGCAGTTCACGACTGCTCCACAGCAGCATCAGGGTCAGCGTTATGCACAGAAAACCTGCTGCTACGGCGATGCGCAGCGAGGTCCACACCGCCTGCCAGAGTACCGGCTGCGCCAGCACCTGCGGCAGGCTGCGGTTCAGGCCATCGGCAACGACCGCCATCAGCGGCGGCAGCAACAGCAGTAGGGCGAGGGCGATCAGCGTGAAATCACCCATGCGGCTGTGCAATCTGTCATCCGGATCGCGCCAGCCGACGTGCTGGGTGTTCCCCGGCACCAGCGATTTGCTCAGACGTTGGCTGATCAGCATCAACCCCAGACAGCACAGCATCTGGACGATCGCCAGCATCGCCGCGCGGCCCGGATCGTAATCGAAATTGAGCGCCTGATAGATGGCAAGCTCAATGGTGGTGGCCTGCGGACCGCCGCCGAGTGACAGCACGGTGGCGAAACTCGCGAAGCACAGCATGAAGATCAGTGCGGCAATCGCCGGAATTTGTCGCCGCATCCACGGCCATTCGACGAAGCGGAAAAAGGTGAAGCCGCGCATCCCCAACTGCGCCGCCAGCTGGCGCTGCTCGCCGGGAATTTGCTCCAGCGCTTGCAGCAGCAAACGCGTCGCCATCGGCATATTAAAGAACACGTGCGCCAGCAGAATGCCCTGTAAGCCGTACGGCGAGAACGACCATTCCCAACCGAAGAGGTGCCACAGTTGAGCCAGCCAACCCTGTCGGCCATAAACGCTGAGAATGCCAAATACCGCCACTAATACCGGCAGGATCAAGGTCATGGCGCACAGGCGAAGCAGGATTTGTCGGCCCGGGAAGCGGCGTCGATACAGCGAGCGGGCGAGGAAAATGGCCGGAATGACCGACAGCGTCGCGGAGAGAAACGCCTGCCAGAAGGAGAATCTGACCACGTGCCACAGATAGCTGTCGTGCAGGAAACTGCCCCAGCTTGCCGCCGGCGCGTTAAACCATAAGGCCAGAAACGCGGCCAGCGCGACGGTCACCATTAAGATGGCCACCGTCGCGCCGGGCACCAGCCAGCCGGCGATTACTGGCTGACGGCGCGTTGCCATGCGGCAATCCAGTTCTGACGTTCGGAGGCGACCTGCTGCGGCGTGTATTCCAGCGTGGTTTTCGGTTTTACCAGCCCGTTAAAGGCGTCTGGCAGCGTGACCTGAGTGACTGGATACATCCAGTTGCCGGTCGGGATCGCTTTCTGGAACGCCGGGCTGACCATGAATTTCAGGAATTTTTCAGCCAGCTCTGGCTGTTTGCTGGAAGCAGTACGCGCGGCGACTTCCACCTGCACGTAATGACCTTCGGCAAAATCGGCGGCGGCGTAGTTATCTTTCTTCTCTTCGATGATGTGATACGCCGGAGAGGTGGTGTAGCTCAGCACCAGATCGCTTTCGCCTTTCAGGAACAGACCGTAAGCCTCGCTCCAGCCTTTAGTCACGGTGACGGTTTTGGCGGCCAGTTTCTGCCACGCTTCAGGGGCTTTGTCGCCGTACACTTTTTGCATCCACAGCAGCAGACCCAGACCCGGCGTACTGGTGCGGGGATCTTCATAGATAACGCGCCATTTCTGCGGGCTTTCGACCAGGTCTTTCAGGCTTTTCGGCGGGTTCTTCAGCTTGTTCTTGTCGTAGACAAACGCAAAGTAGCCGTAGTCGAATGGGACAAAGGTGTCATTTTCCCAGCCGCCGGGGACGTTAACGCCGGTCGTCGGCACGCCGCTTTTGGCAAACAGCCCGGTTTGGGTGGCGGCATCGAGCAGATTGTTGTCCAGCCCCAGCACCACGTCGGCTTTGCTGTTTTTGCCTTCCATGCGCAGACGGTTGAGCAGCGACACGCCGTCTTCCAGCGCCACGTATTTCAGCTCGCAGTTGCAGTCGGCTTCAAAGGCTTTTTTCACCGCAGGCCCAGGACCCCAGTCGGCGGAGAAAGAATTGTAGGTATAAACGGTGAGAACAGGCTTCGCGAAAACGGGTACGCTCGCCAGGAACAGTAACGGCAGGAATTTTTTAAGCACTTTGCACCTCAAATTAAGGGGTGGCAAAGGATTTTGAGTGAGCCCCAAATCCCTTCGCCGGCGTTATCCGGATCAGGTTCGACGGGTATTATCTCAGCGCACACCCTTTGCAGAATGCAGCACCCCGTTGAGAACGCCGCTATTGTAATGAGTTTGTGACTTTTCAGAAAGCCTTATGGATCCGGCGGGGCAAACCAGGCCGATTTAAAGTCAAACCAGCCCAGGGTGTTCATGCGCAGGCCGCGCATACTTCGCTGCCCTTGAATGCGCAGCCAGTGGTGAATGAGTGGCACCACCGAACGTTGGGCGATCAACTGCTGTGACCAGTTGGCCAGGTTTATCTCTCCGGCCTGCCAGTCGGCGGCGGCCTGCTGCCAATCCAGCGGAATACAGTGCTGAATAAGCGGCACTTCAAACAGGTGGGCAAACAGCGAGAAATCCAGCGGCAGCGTGAAGTTGGCGCTGTTTAGCCACATGTCGCTGTGAATTTCACCCAGATGCCACTCGTCGTAGTCGATCTCCCGGATCTCCAGCGTGACTTGATGCTCGGCAAGCAGGCGGCTCATGATCAGCGCAATGTTTTTGTGTTCCAGATGTTCCCGATAATAGGTCAGTGTCAGCGTTTCCAGCCCGGCGGGTTTGTCGCCCTTGCCCGGACGCGCATGGTGCCAGCGCGGCAACAGGCCGTAAGCCGGGAACCAGTCGCCCTGATACTGCTCGTCGGCGTGGTACAGCAGATTGGCCGGCGAGAGAATTTGGCTGACCCAGCGGCGAACGTCGTCGGACACTCCTTTCGGGCTGCGGGCATCAAACAGCAGGTAATAGCAGCCTTCTTCCAGACGGCTTTCGACCGCTTTTTCGCCTTCGGTCGAGCCTTCCAGCGTCAGGCCGCAGGTCACTTCGTCCCCGATTTCCGGCAGTACCCATACATTCACTTCATCAATCAGCGCGCGATAGCCGAAGAAGTCGTCGAAGGCGTGAATTTTGAGTTGGTTCTGGTTATTGCGCGAAACAGCATAAGGCCCAGTGCCTACTGGCATGCTGGAAAAGTTGTTCATGGTTTCCCATTCGCGCGGCAGGATCATCGCCGGGATATGACCGAGCAGCCACGGTAGCCAGTGATCGGGGCGAGTAAGGTGAATATCCAGCGTCCAGGTAGTGGGCGATTCGATGCGGGTAATGTGGGCGTACAGCGGCAGGGCGTTGATTCGCTGTAAGGAGTGAACCACATCGTCCATCTCCAGCTCACGACCGTGATGAAAATGAATGCCTGGACGAAGATAAAAACGCCAGTGCAAAGGGGAAATTTGCTGCCAGTGATGCGCAATATCCGCTTCCAGTTCCCCATTTTCCTCATTTATACGGGTCAACGCGCTGAAAATCTGCCGCGCAATGTGGGTTTCCGAGCGTCGTAACGGTGTGCCGGGCAGCAAATTACGCATCGGGCGGTAGTAAAGCACCCGCATGATGTGGCGTCCCTGGCGGAAACTGCGGCCCAGATGTGAGACCAGCATTTGGCGCACGGTGGCTTTATCGCCCACCAATTGCACTAGCTGATCGATTCTGTCCTGCTCAAGCAGATCTTCCGCACGCTGCTGCTGGAGCGCCAGTCCGGTATAGAGAAACGTCAGGCGGGACCGCTTGCCACGCCCGGCTTCTGCCTGCCACGTCAGCCAGCCTCTCTCTTCCATGGTGTTCAACAACGTCCGCATATGGCGGCGTGAACAGCTGAGCAGTTCGGCCAGCTCGTTGAGCGTGGTGTGCTGTGATTTCCCGTCACAGCATTGCCATAAACGGATGAACTGTTGTTGCAGACGACCAGAGGACATAAAAGGGGAACTCCTGACGAAAACCCAGCAATTTATTTATCCTCATATTAAGCCAATAATCATTCTCGATGAAGTGAGGAGATGAATATGAAGAAGCTAACTGCTTGTGAGTTTTATCAACAGTACTTTTCGGCGACGCAGGGAGCGTCATGGCTGGCCCGCCTGGTTGCAGGAACGCGCCTGAAAATGCTGGAAGACTTGATGCAATGGGAAGTTACATGCCCGGCTTCGGATCCTCATTAACTTGACTTGATCATGTGTGACTGAGTATTGGTATCAGGCGATAGCCTTGAAAGACCCGCCAGCAGAATGCTTCTGCTGGCTTTTTTCGTTTCCCTTTTGCGATTAAGGATGAATCATGCTCTGGCTGATGACGATGGCACGACGACTGAACGGGGTGTACGCCGCGTTCATGCTGGTGGCATTTATGATGGGGATTGCGGGCGCATTACAGATGCCGACGTTGAGCCTGTTTCTCAGCCGCGAAGTGGGGGCGCAGCCATTCTGGATTGGCCTGTTTTATACCGCCAACGCCATCGTCGGGATTGCCGTGAGTCTGGGGCTGGCGAAGCGCTCGGACAACCAGGGCGACCGCCGCAAGCTGATCCTGTTCTGCTGCCTGATGGCGGTTTGCAACGCGCTGCTGTTTGCCTTTAATCGTCATTATCTAACCCTTATCACCTGCGGCGTGCTGCTGGCGTCGCTGGCGAATACCGCCATGCCGCAGCTGTTTGCCCTTGCGCGTGAATACGCCGACAGCTCGGCGCGCGAAGTGGTGATGTTCAGTTCGGTGATGCGGGCGCAGCTTTCGCTGGCGTGGGTGATCGGCCCGCCGCTGGCCTTTATGCTGGCGCTCAATTACGGCTTCACCGTGATGTTTTCCATTGCCGCCGGGATTTTTATCCTGAGCCTGGTTCTGATTGCCTTTGCGCTGCCCTCGGTGTCGCGCGTTGAACAGCCCGCTGCGGTGGCATTGACGCAGGTCAGCGGCTGGGGCGATAAGAACGTGCGAATGCTGTTTGTGGCCTCTACGCTGATGTGGACCTGCAACACCATGTACATCATTGATATGCCGCTGTGGATCAGCAGCGATTTGGGCCTACCGGATAAGCTTGCGGGTTTTTTGATGGGCACGGCGGCAGCACTTGAGATCCCGGCGATGATCCTTGCGGGCTTTTACGTTAAACGCTTTGGTAAACGTCGGATGATGGTGACCGCCGTGGCGGCGGGTGTGCTGTTTTATATCGGCCTGATTCTGTTCCACAGCCGCGAGGCGCTGTTGATATTACAGCTGTTTAACGCGGTGTTCATCGGGATCATCGCTGGGATCGGCATGCTGTGGTTCCAGGATTTGATGCCGGGCAGGGCGGGTTCTGCCACGACGCTGTTCACCAACAGTATTTCAACCGGGGTGATCCTCGCGGGTGTGATTCAGGGCGCGGTGTCGCAGAGTTGGGGGCATCAGTACGTGTATTGGGTGATTGCGGTGGTTTCAGTGGTGACGCTGGCGCTGACGTGTCGGGTGAAGGATGTTTGATGTTGATCGTTGCCCGGCTGGGCCAAAGATCTCATGTAGGCCCGGCAAGCATCGCGCCGCCGGGCACCCCATTACGCCATAAATTCAGGCTGTTTGTTTTCGTACTCTGAAATTGACGCTTCATGCTGGAGCGTCAATCCGATGCTATCCAGACCGTTCAACATACAGTGACGGCGGAAGGCGTCGAGGGTAAAGCTATAGGTTTTATCTCCCGCTTTCACCACCAATGCTTCCAGATCCACTTCAAACGTCATGCCTGGATTGGCCTGAACCTGCTTAAACAAATCATCAACCTGCTCATCGCTCAGGGTCACCGGCAGCAGCTGGTTGTTGAAGCTGTTGCCGTAGAAAATGTCGGCAAAGCTTGGGGCAATCACCACTTTAAAACCGTAGTCGGTCAACGCCCACGGGGCGTGTTCGCGCGATGAGCCGCAGCCGAAGTTTTCACGTGCCAGTAAAATAGAGGCCCCTTTGAATTCCGGGAAGTTCAGGACGAACTCCGGGTTAGGCTGCTCACCTTTATCGTCAAGGAAACGCCAGTCGTTAAACAGGTGTGCGCCAAAACCGGTGCGGGTGACCTTCTGCAAAAACTGCTTCGGGATGATCGCGTCTGTATCCACGTTAGCCGCATCCAGAGGGACAACCAGGCCGGTGTGTTGGGTAAATTTCTCTGCCATGATGGTGTCCTTATTTCAAGCTACGAATATCGGCGAAATGGCCGGTAACGGCAGCCGCTGCGGCCATCGCCGGGCTAACCAGATGGGTGCGTCCGCCGCGGCCCTGACGGCCTTCGAAGTTGCGGTTGCTGGTTGATGCGCAGCGCTCGCCTGGCTCCAGACGGTCATTGTTCATCGCCAGGCACATGGAGCAGCCCGGTAAACGCCATTCAAAACCGGCTTCGATGAAAATCTTATCCAGACCTTCCGCTTCCGCCTGGGCTTTCACCGGGCCAGAGCCTGGTACGACTAACGCCTGCACGCCTGGTGCCACTTTACGGCCTTTGGCAATCTCTGCCGCCGCGCGTAAATCTTCAATGCGGGAGTTGGTGCAAGAGCCGATAAACACTTTGTCGATAGCGACGTCGGTCAGCGGCACGCCCGCTTTCAGACCCATATACGCCAGCGCTTTTTCAGCACTTGCGCGCTCAACCGGATCGGCGAACGACGCCGGATCGGGCACGTTGTCATTAACGGAAATCACCTGGCCCGGGTTAGTGCCCCAGGTGACCTGCGGCGCAATCTCTTCGGCTTGCAGGGTGACGACGGTGTCGAAAGTTGCGCCTTCGTCGGTATTCAGGGTTTTCCAGTACGCGACAGCGTCTTCAAAATGCTGCTCTTTCGGTGCGTGCAGACGGCCCTTAACGTAATTGAAGGTAGTGTCATCCGGGGCAACCAGGCCCGCTTTGGCACCCATTTCAATGGCCATGTTGCACAGGGTCATACGGCCTTCCATGGTCAACGCCTGAATGGCGTCGCCGCAGAATTCAACCACGTGACCGGTACCGCCCGCGCTGCCGGTTTTACCGATAATCGCCAGCACGATGTCTTTGGCAGTGATGCCCGGTGCGGCTTTGCCTTTGACTTCGATTTTCATGGTTTTGGCGCGGCCCTGTTTCAGGGTCTGCGTCGCCAGCACGTGTTCCACTTCTGAGGTGCCGATCCCGAAGGCCAGTGCGCCAAATGCGCCGTGGGTCGCGGTGTGGGAGTCGCCACACACGATGGTCATGCCCGGCAGGGTGATGCCCTGTTCCGGCCCCATCACGTGAACGATGCCTTGATACGGGTGGTTCAGGTCGTACAGCTCAACGCCGAACTCATTACAGTTCTTGATCAGTTCCTGCATCTGGATGCGGGCCATTTCGCCGGACGCATTGATGTCTTTGGTTTGCGTCGAGACGTTGTGATCCATGGTTGCGAAGGTTTTACCCGGCTGACGCACGGGACGGTGGTGCGCGCGCAGGCCATCAAACGCCTGCGGGGACGTCACTTCGTGGACCAGATGACGGTCGATATACAGCAGCGGGGTTTCGTTTGGCGCTTCGTGCACGATGTGCGCATCAAACAATTTTTCATATAACGTCTTCGCCATGATTACACCCCTTCAGCTACATAGCGGGCAATGATATCGCCCATTTCTTCGGTACTGACGGCCGCGTTGCCGCGCGCCAAATCGCCGGTACGTACGCCTTGCTCTAACGCGCGGTTGATCGCGCTTTCGATAGCGGAAGCCGCATCGTTTGCCTCCAGGCTGTAGCGCAACAGCAGTGCCAGAGACAGGATTTGCGCAATCGGGTTAGCGATGTTTTTGCCCGCGATATCCGGCGCAGAGCCGCCCGCAGGTTCATACAGACCAAAACCTTGTTCGTTGAGGCTGGCAGACGGCAACATGCCCATCGAACCGGTGATCATCGCGCATTCGTCGGACAGAATGTCGCCGAACAGGTTGGAGCACAGCAGGACGTCAAACTGCGACGGGTCCTTAATCAGCTGCATGGTGGCGTTGTCGATGTACATGTGCGCCAGCTCAACGTCCGGGTACTCTTTGGCGATTTCGTTAACGATTTCACGCCATAAAATAGAGGACTGCAGCACGTTGGCTTTATCTATCGAGGTCACTTTGTGACGACGTTTGCGGGCAGATTCAAACGCGATACGCGCGATACGCTCAATTTCAAAGCGGTGATACACCTCGGTATCGAACGCTTTCTCATGCTGGCCGCTGCCTTCACGACCTTTCGGCTGACCGAAGTAGATACCGCCGGTCAATTCACGCACGCACAGAATGTCGAAGCCGTTGGCGGCGATGTCTGCGCGCAGTGGGCAAAATTCTTCCAGGCCCTGATACAGCTTGGCCGGACGCAGGTTGGAGAACAGCTTAAAGTGTTTACGCAGCGGCAGCAGCGCGCCGCGCTCTGGCTGCTCTGCCGGTGGCAGATGTTCCCATTTCGGGCCACCTACGGAACCAAACAGAATGGCATCAGCCTGCTCACAGCCTTCAACGGTGGCCTGCGGCAGCGGTTTGCCGTGCTTGTCGATGGCGATACCGCCGACATCATAGTGGCTGGTGGTGATGCGCATTTCAAAACGCTGGCGAACGGCTTCCAGTACTTTCAGGGCTTGCGCCATCACTTCCGGGCCAATACCGTCACCCGGCAAAACAGCAATATGGTAGTTCTTCGACATTACACGGTTTCCTTTTTGTTCTCGTTATTCTGCGCTTTGCGCTGCAACTCTTTTTCGACTTCATTGGCACGCCAGATGCTGTTCAGCACATGAACCATGGCTTTGGCGGAGGACTCGACGATATCCGTTGCCAGGCCGACACCGTGGAAACGGCGGCCGTTATAGTTAGCAACGATATCCACCTGACCCAGCGCATCTTTACCGTGACCTTTGGCGGTCAGACCGTATTTCACCAGCTCGATGTCAAACTGGGTGAGGCGGTTGATGGCCTGATAAACCGCATCGACTGGGCCGTTGCCGTTGGCCGCTTCGGCTTTCACTTCGTCGCCGCAGGCCAGTTTGACCGAGGCGGTAGCGATATCGTTGGAGCCAGACTGCACGCTGAAATAGTCCAGGCGGAAATGCTCAGGTTCTTCCTGCTGCTTATTAATGAAGGCCAGGGCTTCCAGGTCGTAATCGAACACCTGACCTTTTTTGTCGGCCAGTTTCAGGAATGCGTCGTACAAATTGTCCAGGCTGTAATCGGATTCTTTGTAGCCCATTTCGTCCATGCGGTGCTTCACTGCCGCGCGGCCAGATCGTGAGGTCAGGTTCAACTGCACCTGATTCAGGCCGATGGATTCTGGGGTCATGATTTCGTAGTTTTCGCGATTCTTCAGCACGCCGTCCTGGTGGATACCGGAGGAGTGGGCGAAGGCGCCGGTACCGACAATCGCTTTGTTCGCCGGAATGGGCATGTTGCAAATCTGGCTGACGGTTTGGCTGGTGCGCCAGATTTCGTTGTGATTGATGCGGGTCTGCACGTTCATGATGTCTTTGCGGACCTTGATAGCCATGATGACTTCTTCCAGCGAACAGTTACCCGCGCGTTCGCCGATACCATTCATTGCGCCTTCAACCTGACGCGCACCGGCGTGAACCGCGGCGATGGCGTTGCCGACGGCCAGACCTAAATCGTCATGGGTGTGGACGGAGATAATCGCTTTATCAATGTTCGGCACGCGTTCGTACAGGCCGGTAATGATGTTGGCGAACTCGAACGGCATGGTGTAGCCAACGGTGTCCGGAATATTGATGGTGCGCGCGCCGGCGTTAATCGCGGCTTCTACAACGCGGGATAAATCTTCAATCGGTGTACGGCCTGCATCTTCACAAGAGAACTCAACGTCGTCAGTGTAGTTACGTGCACGTTTAATCATGTAAATGGAGCGTTCGATGACTTCATCCAGCGTGCTGCGCAGCTTGGTAGCGATGTGCATCGGTGAGGTGGCGATAAACGTATGAATTCGGAACGCTTCCGCAACCTTCAGTGACTCAGCCGCCACATCAATGTCTTTCTCAACACAACGGGCTAAGCCACACACACGGCTGTTTTTGATGTTGCGCGCGATGGTCTGCACGGATTCGAAGTCGCCCGGGGAAGACACAGGGAAACCGACTTCCATTACGTCTACACCCATGCGCTCAAGGGCCAGAGCGATTTGCAGTTTCTCTTTTACGCTCAGGCTTGCCTGTAATGCCTGTTCACCGTCACGTAAGGTGGTATCGAAGATAACGACTTGTTGGCTCATGGTTTTAGGTCCTTGTCAGTCTTAGGTCGCCTTGCTACGAGCATAAAAAAACCCGCGCTAAGGCGCGGGTTTTTAGTCTTACTGGGAGATGACTTAACGTAAAACGTCGCCCACCAGTCTACCGCGCAGAGTAAATGCGTTTAGTAGTAGTAGACCGGTGAAACGAGAAGTACGGATCATTGCGTCATGCTCCAGATGAATTCGATATGCCATTAGTGGTACTGGATACGCAGATTGATGTCAACCTTTTCTGAGGTAACAGGGGGAGTAAGTGACCGGGAAAAGAGAAATTTTATTAGCTAATTGTGCTAGTCCTCATCTTTTTTTTCGACGATTATCGTCATGTTGTTTCGTGGCTTTAATAAAATGAATCATATCAAAATGTTTATTATCATCTGGTAACGCCTTTGTTCATCCCATTCATGCCTGTAACTTGATGATATCAGAGGGGTTAGGCGTTAATATTTTCTGAATTTAAGAATTTTCACAGTTTATTGATAAAGAATTGTTATGTGAACCAGGTTGTTTTACATCACATATTTAAATTTGCTTAAGTAATCCTTTCTCAAAGTGCTGTTGTCTATTCCCCCCATTTATGATTAAAATTTGTCTACAAAGCGTCCATTATTGTTTGATGGTTAATTGAACACAGTTCCGCCGGGTTTAATCCACCTTTTGCTGGCGTGACTTTATAAATTCCTAATTTTGTCCGTATCTCTTTTTCTAAATGTATATGCGTGTTAAATCATATTTTTAGTATTTATTACTGCACCTAAGAAAAGGACGTTAAGTGTGACAGTGGAGTCAAGTATGATCGTTGAAAAAGAAACCCCGCCTAAAGGCTCTGGTCAGGAGCATGTGCGCCTCCAGCTCCGCTCGGTCGATCTCAATTTATTGACCGTTTTTGATGCGGTCATGCAGGAACAAAATATTACCCGTGCAGCCCATCTGTTGGGAATGTCACAACCCGCTGTCAGTAATGCGGTTTCTCGACTGAAAGTCATGTTCAACGATGAACTTTTCGTGCGCTATGGCCGCGGCATCCAGCCTACCGCCAGAGCCTCTCAGCTGTTTGGTTCTGTTCGACAGGCGCTGCAGTTAGTGCAAAACGAGTTGCCGGGTTCAGGCTTCGAACCGATTAGCAGCGAGCGTGTGTTTAATCTCTGCGTATGCAGCCCGCTGGATAATGCGTTGACCTCATTAATTCTTAATAATGTGAATAAGGTCGCACCCCATGCCCATTTAGTATTTAAGTCATGCTTAAATCAAAATACTGAACATCAGTTACGCTACCAGGAACTCGAATTTGTTATTGGTTATGACGAATTCCGCCGTCCTGAATTTGCCTGTGTGCCTTTATTTCGTGATGAAATGGTGTTAGTCGCGAGTGCGAGTCATCCGCGTCTGCTGAGTCCGCTGAAAGAAAGTGATATATATCACGAAGAACATGCTGCCGTTTCCCTGGAACGCTTCGCATCCTTCAGTCAGCCCTGGTACGATACGATAGAAAAACAGGCCTGTATCGCTTATCAAGGAATGGCATTAACCAGTGTGCTTAATGTCGTCTCACAGACGGAGTTAGTGGCAATTGCACCGCGTTGGTTAGCGGAAGATTTTACCAAGAAATTGAATATTCAAATTCTGCCACTGCCGATGAAATTAAACAGCCGTACCTGTTTCCTTTCCTGGCACGAAGCTGCGGGCCGCGATAAAGGCCATCAGTGGATGGAAGAGCTGCTGGTATCAGTTTGTCGACGTTAATCTCAACGCACTCAATATCCCTCCTGATAAGCCAGATGTGAAAACATCTGGTTTGTTCTGTAAATAATCTTAATGTCGGCATATTTCACTATTATCAATTCTTTTGATGACCTGCCGCCGCGTTAAAAATGTATGATTACCTGCAGTTGGCCCATTCCTTCGAATTTTTTCCATCATCTTTCCTTATTCCTGAAGTATTCCACCGTTTAGTTTAAATCCAGCTTTCTTTTCTTCTGTATGGCCCCGTTCTGCGGGTCAGGCGGCTGATTGCCTGCCTGATAGGTAGCGGTTATGTTAAGGAAATGCTGTCATTCTAAAATCAACGGGGCGCGGTATAACCCTGTTGTATGACGATGCGGAAATGAGTTCCGCCGTCATTAACTAAGCCTGGAGGCAAACCATGGAGATGTTGTCTGGCGCCGAGATGGTCGTTCGATCGTTAATCGATCAGGGCGTAAAGCAGGTATTCGGCTACCCGGGAGGCGCGGTCCTCGATATTTATGATGCATTGCATACTGTGGGGGGAATCGATCACGTTCTGGTTCGCCACGAGCAGGCCGCAGTGCATATGGCTGATGGCCTGGCGCGCGCCACGGGTGAAGTGGGCGTGGTGCTGGTGACGTCTGGTCCTGGTGCGACCAATGCGATTACCGGAATTGCGACAGCCTATATGGACTCGATTCCTTTGGTTATCCTCTCAGGCCAAGTTGCGACCTCGCTGATTGGCTATGATGCGTTCCAGGAATGCGACATGGTGGGCGTGTCTCGCCCGGTGGTAAAACACAGCTTCCTAGTGAAGCAAACCGAAGATATTCCCGGCGTGCTGAAGAAGGCATTCTGGCTGGCGGCCAGCGGACGTCCTGGCCCGGTGGTGGTTGATTTACCGAAAGATATCCTGAGCCCGGCCAATAAACTGCCGTACAGCTGGCCGGATGAAGTCAGTATGCGCTCATACAATCCCACCACGACCGGACACAAAGGCCAAATTAAGCGCGCATTGCAGACGCTTATTGCCGCCAAAAAACCGGTGGTGTATGTCGGCGGCGGGGCGATCACCTCATCCAGCGAAGCCGTGCTGCGTACGCTGATTGAAAAACTGAATCTGCCTGTCGCATCGTCGCTGATGGGATTAGGCGCGTTTCCGGCGACGCATCGCCAGGCGCTCGGCATGCTCGGTATGCATGGCACTTATGAAGCCAACATGACCATGCACAACTCCGACGTCATATTTGCCGTCGGGGTGCGCTTCGACGATCGCACCACCAACAATCTGGCGAAGTACTGCCCGAACGCCACGGTGTTGCATATCGATATCGACCCGACGTCGATTTCTAAAACTGTTTCCGCCGATGTGCCGATTGTGGGCGATGCGCGTCAGGTGCTGGAACAAATGCTGGAGCTGCTGGATCAAGAGTCCACCACGCAGTCGCTGGATGATATCCGCGACTGGTGGCAGCAAATCGATCAGTGGCGCGCGCGTCAGTGCCTGAAGTACGACACCCAAAGCGAGCACATTAAGCCCCAGGCGGTGATTGAAACTATTTGGCGTCTGACGAAGGGCGAAGCCTATGTCACTTCTGACGTGGGTCAGCATCAGATGTTTGCGGCGCTCTATTACCCGTTCGATAAACCGCGTCACTGGATAAACTCCGGTGGCCTCGGCACGATGGGCTTCGGCCTGCCTGCGGCGTTAGGCGTTAAAATGGCGCTTCCGGCAGAAACGGTTATCTGCGTGACTGGCGATGGCAGTATCCAGATGAACATTCAGGAACTGTCTACGGCGCTGCAATACGAGCTGCCGGTGCTGGTGCTGAACCTCAACAACGGCTACCTCGGAATGGTGAAACAGTGGCAGGACATGATCTACTCCGGCCGCCATTCGCAATCCTATATGTCCTCGCTGCCGGACTTTGTCCGTCTGGCGGAAGCCTATGGTCACGTGGGGATCCGCGTCAGCGAACCGGCTGAACTGGAAGCCCGCCTGAGTGAAGCGCTGGAGCAGGTGCGTAACAACCGCCTGGTGTTTGTGGATGTCATCGTTGACGGCAGTGAGCATGTCTATCCAATGCACATCCGCGGCGGCGGTATGGATGAAATGTGGTTGAGCAAAACGGAGAGAACCTGATTATGCGCCGGATATTATCAGTCTTACTGGAGAATGAATCGGGTGCTTTATCGCGCGTGATTGGGCTGTTCTCCCAGCGTGGCTACAACATTGAAAGTCTGACCGTGGCACCGACCGACGATCCGACGCTGTCCCGCATGACTATCCAGACCGTCGGTGATGAAAAAGTAATCGAGCAGATCGAAAAGCAGCTGCACAAGCTGGTGGACGTTTTGCGCGTCAGCGAACTCGGGCAGGGCGCACACGTCGAGCGTGAAATCATGCTGGTGAAAGTACAGGCCAGCGGATACGGGCGCGAAGAAGTGAAGCGCAACACCGAGATCTTCCGCGGGCAAATCATCGACGTCACGCCATCTATCTATACCGTCCAATTGGCGGGGACCAGCGATAAGCTCGACGCTTTCCTGGCCTCGCTGCGTGATGTGGCGCGTATTGTTGAAGTGGCGCGTTCGGGCGTTGTGGGCCTGTCGCGCGGCGACAAGATAATGCGATAACCCTGCGTTTCATCCGAAAACCGTAGCCCGACCTTTGATGTCGGGCTTTTTTTTGCGAAATCAGCGGTAAGAGTCAACAAAAGCGGTTGCCGCTGTGCGCATTCTGCGCTTAGATGTTATGGAATTTATTCCATGATTTAACAATGGTTATGGATTGTACATTTTAAGCAAGGGGCATTTGTGAAACTGGATGAAATCGCCAGGCTTGCCGGCGTGTCACGCACCACGGCGAGCTATGTGATCAATGGAAAAGCAAAACAGTACCGCGTCAGCGATAAAACTGTCGAAAAGGTCATGGCCGTTGTGCGCGAGCATAACTATCATCCCAACGCCGTCGCCGCCGGTCTGCGCGCGGGCCGTACCCGCTCCATTGGCCTGGTTATCCCTGATCTCGAAAATACCAGTTACACCCGCATTGCCAATTATCTTGAACGCCAGGCGCGCCAGCGTGGCTACCAGTTGCTGATCGCCTGCTCTGAGGATCAGCCTGACAACGAAATGCGCTGTATTGAGCATCTGCTCCAGCGTCAGGTGGATGCGATCATCGTGTCGACTTCTTTGCCGCCCGAGCATCCGTTTTATCAGCGCTGGGCTAACGATCCCTTCCCGATTGTCGCCCTTGACCGTGCGCTCGATCGCGAGCATTTCACCAGCGTTGTGGGCGCCGATCAGGAAGACGCCGAAGCGCTGGGGGCTGAACTGCGTAAATTCCCGGCAGACACGGTGCTCTATCTTGGCGCGCTGCCGGAGCTTTCCGTCAGCTTCCTGCGTGAACAGGGGTTCCGTAGTGCATGGAAAGATGACCCGCGCGAAGTGAATTTCCTTTACGCGAACAGCTATGAGCGTGAGGCTGCTGCTCAGCTGTTTGAAAAATGGTTGGAAACCCATCCGATGCCACAGGCGCTGTTTACGACCTCTTTTGCGCTGCTTCAGGGCGTGATGGACGTTACGCTGCGTCGTGAAGGGAAGCTGCCATCAGAGCTGGCTATCGCCACCTTTGGCGATCATGAGCTTCTCGACTTCCTCCAGTGCCCTGTGCTGGCTGTGGCGCAGCGGCACCGTGATGTTGCTGAGCGCGTGCTGGAAATTGTGCTGGCAAGCCTGGATGAGCCTCGTAAGCCGAAACCAGGTCTCAGCCGCATCCGCCGTAATCTGTATCGTCGCGGAAGCCTGAGCCGCCGTTAAGCGATAATGGGAAAGGCGAGCGAATCGAATTGCCTTTCCTAATTTCCCTCCAGAAAAAGATGAAAATTCTTATTCAGACAATTCCTTAAGTTTCATCCAATCGCTATTAAACTTATTTTTAAACGAGCCCAGCGGTATTAATTTAGGTTAATGAAAAGTAAAGAACGGTTTCTTTTGTATTGTTTTGTTACATTCATGTCCCCTTTTGCAGAATTAACAGTCACTTCATTCACGCTCTCACATTTCCTCACGCTTTAAGGGCTCCGGGCTGACAGAAACAGTTCCAGCAAGGGCTATTAACGCGGAGGAGAATGTCCTAAAATGCCGCGCACGTCGCAAACTGACACTTTATATTTTCACCTTTGTGAAATTGAGTTGTTCTAAAACGTTACGAACCTGTTGGTTTTTTTCTCGCCACTATTCATGACGTTATTTTGCCTCGTTCGCTGGACAGAAATTAATCAAGGCGAATATTGGTGCTTATTATTGAGTTTTCTGACTCATATGGCATCAGTGCTGGCTTGACAAGCTTTTCCTCCGCTCCGTAAACTCCTTTAGGTGGGGATTTGTGGGCGAAAGTGGAGAAAAGGGGTGAGGCTGGCATGTTCCGTGGAGCTACGTTAGTCAATCTCGACAGCAAGGGGCGTTTAGCCGTCCCAACCCGATACCGGGATTTGCTGCTTGAGAACGCTGCTGGTCAATTGGTGTGCACCATTGACATCCATCACCCATGCCTGCTGCTTTACCCGCTGCCCGAATGGGAAATCATCGAGCAAAAATTGTCGCGACTGTCGAGCATGAACCCCGCAGAACGCCGCGTACAGCGTCTGTTGCTGGGGCATGCCAGCGAATGTCAAATGGACAACGCCGGTCGTTTGCTGATTGCGCCGGTTTTACGGCAACACGCCGGACTGACCAAAGAAGTGATGCTGGTCGGACAGTTCAATAAGTTTGAGCTGTGGGATGAAACGACCTGGTATCAACGAGTCAAGGAAGATATCGACGCTGAGCAGTCCGCTTCTGGAGAATTGTCGGAGCGGTTGCAGGACTTGTCCTTATAAAATGATGGAAAATTTTAAACATACAACGGTACTGCTGGACGAGGCTGTAAACGGTCTGAACATTCGTCCTGACGGTATCTACATTGACGGCACTTTTGGTCGTGGTGGTCACTCACGCCTGATCCTTTCGCAACTGGGAGCGGAAGGGCAGTTGTTGGCTATCGACAGGGATCCAGAAGCTATCGCTGTGGCGAACGCCATTGATGACTCCCGCTTTTCCATTGTGCATGGACCTTTTTCTGCGCTGGCTGATTACGTTAGCGAGCGCGGCCTTACAGGCAAGATCGACGGCATTCTGCTCGATCTTGGTGTCTCTTCACCACAGCTTGACGATGCTGAACGCGGCTTCTCCTTCATGCGTGACGGACCGTTGGATATGCGTATGGACCCCTCACGCGGCCAGTCCGCAGCCGAGTGGCTGCTGAACGCCGAAGAAGCCGATATCGCCTGGGTTATCAAAACCTTTGGCGAAGAGCGTTTTGGCAAACGTATTGCCCGCGCCATCGTTGAGCGTAATCGCATTGAGCCAATGACCCGCACCAAAGAACTGGCGGAAGTCATTGCGGCGGCGATGCCGGTGAAAGACAAATTCAAACATCCTGCGACCCGTACTTTCCAGGCGGTGCGCATCTGGGTGAACAGTGAACTTGAGGAGATAGAGCAGGCGCTAAAAAGCTCGCTCAGCGTGCTTGCCCCGGGTGGGCGGCTCTCCATCATCAGTTTCCACTCGCTGGAAGACCGCATTGTGAAACGCTTTATGCGTGAACAAAGCCGCGGTCCGCAGGTTCCGGCAGGGTTACCGATGACCGAAGAGCAACTCAGGAAACTGGGTGGCCGTTATCTGCGAGCACTAGGCAAGTTGATGCCGGGCGAACAAGAAGTGGCAGAGAATCCACGCGCTCGTAGTTCAGTGCTGCGTATTGCAGAGAGGACGAACGCATGATCAGCAGAGTGTCAGAAGCCCTAAGCAAAGTGAAAGGGTCGTTAGGAAGCAACGAGCGCCATGCTTTGCCTGGCGTGATCGGCGACGACCTTTTGCGGTTTGGGAAGCTGCCACTCTGCCTGTTCATTTGCATTATTTTGTCAGCAATAACGGTGGTCACGACGGCGCACCATACCCGTTTGTTGACCGCACAACGTGAACAGCTGGTTCTGGAACGCGATGCTCTGGATATTGAGTGGCGTAACCTGATCCTTGAAGAGAATGCACTCGGCGACCATAGCCGGGTTGAGCGGATCGCCACGGAGAAGCTGCAAATGCAGCATGTCGATCCTTCCCAGGAAAACATCGTTGTACAAAAATAAGGATTATCACGACGCATGAAAGCAGCGGCAAAGACGCTTAAACCAAAACGTCAGGAAGCACAGGCCAACTTTATCAGTTGGCGTTTTGCGTTGCTTTGCGGCTGTATTTTGCTGGCGATGGCGTTCCTGCTGGGTCGTGTAGCATGGTTGCAGATAATCAACCCGGACATGCTGGTGCGTCAGGGTGACATGCGCTCACTGCGCGTGCAGGAAGTCACCACGTCGCGCGGCATGATAACCGACCGCTCTGGCCGCCCATTGGCGGTGAGTGTGCCGGTGAAGGCTATCTGGGCCGATCCGAAAGAACTGCATGATGCAGGCGGCGTCAGCATCGATAACCGTTGGAAGGCGTTGGCCGATGCGCTGAACATGCCGCTCGATCAGCTGGCCGCGCGCATCAACACCAACCCGCGTATGCGCTTTATCTATCTGGCGCGTCAGGTCAATCCTGACATGGCCGACTACATCAAAAAACTGAAGCTGCCAGGCATTCATCTCCGTGAAGAATCTCGTCGTTACTATCCATCCGGAGAAGTAACCTCTCACCTTATCGGTTTCACTAACGTGGACAGCCAGGGTATCGAAGGCGTCGAAAAGAGCTTTGATAAATGGCTAACCGGCCAGTCGGGCGAGCGCATCGTGCGTAAAGACCGTTACGGTCGCGTCATTGAAGATATCTCCTCGACCGACAGCCAGGCCGCTCATAACCTGGCGTTGAGCATTGATGAACGGCTGCAGGCCCTGGTTTATCGCGAACTGAATAACGCCGTGGCGTTTAACAAAGCGGAATCCGGCAGCGCGGTGCTGGTGGATGTCAGCACCGGTGAAGTGCTGGCGATGGCGAACAGCCCCTCCTACAACCCGAATAATCTGACCGGTACGCAGAAAGACATTATGCGTAACCGCACCATTACTGACGTGTTCGAACCCGGTTCGACCGTTAAACCGATGGTGGTGATGACCGCGCTGCAACGCGGGATCGTCAATGAAAATACCGTTCTGAACACCATTCCATACCGAATTAACGGCCACGAAATCAAAGACGTGGCGCGCTACAGCGAATTAACCCTGACCGGGGTACTACAGAAGTCGAGTAACGTCGGTGTCTCCAAGCTGGCGTTAGCGATGCCGTCCTCAGCGTTAGTAGATACTTACGCACGTTTTGGACTGGGAAAAGCGACCAATTTGGGGTTGGTCGGAGAACGCAGTGGCTTATATCCTCAAAAACAACGGTGGTCTGACATAGAGAGGGCCACCTTCTCTTTCGGCTACGGGCTAATGGTAACGCCGTTACAG
>Ga0079104_1000890_pt1 | contig 24515 bp, 24 predicted proteins | sample MedtruBG_FD_76829 | JGI IMG/M metagenome (GOLD analysis project Ga0079104, IMG submission 76829) | Root nodule microbial communities of legume samples collected from California, USA - Medicago truncatula BG | ecosystem: Host-associated > Plants > Roots > Nodule | place: USA: California...
TCAAGCTCGCCGTCCACCTGCAACTTTGCAATCGCGCTGGGGCGACTGCCCTCGTACTCCCGCACGCTGCCCGTAAATACGTTTACCGGATATTGCATTTTCCCTCTCCTGTTCCCGACCCTCGTTCCCGCTATTTTTGCACGTAAACTGCGCAAAATGCGACATGCGTAAAGCCGTTGCTGAACGATTCATGTTATCCATTAGTTAAAATGAAACGCCATTTCACTATAAGGAGTCAACGACATGACCCAGCATCTTCGTTTCACCGGGGTCTGGTGCCCCTCGATTACCCCGATGGACAGTGAAGGACACATTGATTACGACGGGCTGAAACAGCATCTCGCCCGCCTCACCGACGCGCGCATCGACGTCATTCTGCTGATGGGTAGCATTGGCGAATTCGCGTCGTTTTCGCTGGAAGAACGCTTAACGCTTATCCGCAACGCGCGGACGATGTCATCCCTGACGATGGTCGCCAACGTGTCATCCACCTGCCTCAGCGATGTTTTCCAGATGGCGCAGGTCGCTTACTCTTCTGGCTATGATGCGGTGATGGTGCTGCCGCCTTACTATTACGGCCAGACGGAAAATCAGGTGCTGAGCTATTTTCGGGAGATTGGCCAACGCCTGGAGGGTAAATGGTTCGCCTACAATTTCCCGGCGCGAACCGGTTGCGATATCACTCCCGAAATTGCCGCAACGCTTGCCGCTGAATTCCCGCACTTCGCGGGCATCAAGGACACGGTCGATTGCCAGTCGCACACCCGCAACATGATCCACGCCACCCTGGCCGTGCGCACCGATTTTGCCGTGCTCTCGGGCTACGACGAATACTTCATACCGAACCTGATGGCGGGCGGCGCAGGGGTGATTTCGGGGTTGAATAACGTCATGCCTGAGATGTTTGTTCAGGCACGAGAAGCGTGGCAGAAAGGCGATATCACTGCGCTGACGCACGCCCAACGGGAGATCGGCCGCTTCATGACAATTTACGCCATCGGCGATGATTTCGTGACCACGATTAAAACCGTCGTCTCACGCAAGTTTGGTTACAGCACACCCGTTTCGCGCAACGCAGGCGGGACGCTCAACGCAGAACAACTGGCAACCGTTGACCGTCAGTTCGGCATTCGCTAAAAGCAAAAAACCCCGCTAATCAGCGGGGTTTTTGAGTTGCCAGAAGGCAACAGAGGCGAGGAGTCGCCTTATTTTTTAGCGGCGAAACGTGCAGCAGCTTCGTCCCAGTTCACCACGTCCCAGAACGCTTTGATGTAGTCTGGGCGACGGTTCTGGAATTTCAGGTAGTAAGCGTGTTCCCACACGTCCAGGCCCAGGATTGGGAAACCGGAGGTGCCAGAAACAGCTTCACCCATCAGTGGGGAATCCTGATTAGCGGTAGAAACTACGGCCAGTTTGCCGTCTTTCAGTACCAGCCACGCCCAGCCAGAGCCGAAACGGGTAGCAGCAGCTTTTTCGAACTCTTCTTTGAATTTCTCAACGGAGCCGAAGGTGCTTTCGATAGCCGCTTTCAGGTCGCCCTGAAGAGTGGTACCGGTTTTCAGGCCTTTCCAGAACAGGCTGTGGTTCGCGTGACCGCCCGCGTTGTTACGCAGCACGGTTTTCTTGTCTGCTGGCAGCTGATCCAGTTTGGTGATCAGTTCTTCAACCGGCAGGTTCGCAAACTCAGGCAGGCTTTCCAGCGCAGCATTCGCGTTGTTCACATAGGCCTGGTGGTGTTTAGAGTGATGGATTTCCATCGTCTGCTTGTCGAAGTGCGGCTCAAGGGCATCGTACGCGTACGGCAGGGATGGCAGTGTATAGCTCATATTCATCTCCAATTATCATCGGGCGGCAGAGGTGTTACGCCGCGTAAGCAGTTGGTCCATTATAGTTAATTAAATGATATTGAAAATGTTTATCAATGCCGTAATTTTAATAAGGTTATAACTTTTGGGTATGTGGCTGATTTTGTGAGCCTGCTCAAGGAGAACACGCGCTTTTTGCCAGATATGCGCCGTATACGGCAGCGGCCTGAAGGTTAATCAACTGACTGATTTTTATACTCCTCGCTTCAGATGAAAGATTCATCGATGTAAAACATGAGGGTAAAAAATGAGTCACGCGATTACGATGGGAATTCTTTGGCATTTGATAGGTGCGGCCAGTGCGGCCTGTTTCTATGCCCCGTTTAAAAAGGTGAAAAATTGGTCCTGGGAAACCATGTGGGCTATCGGCGGTATTGTTTCCTGGCTCATCCTGCCATGGGCTATCAGCGCCATGCTGCTGCCGGATTTTTGGGCCTACTATCAATCCTTTAGTGCGTCCACGCTGCTGCCGGTATTTTTGTTTGGCGCGATGTGGGGCATTGGTAACATCAACTACGGCCTGACCATGCGCTATCTCGGTATGTCGATGGGCATTGGTATCGCTATCGGCATCACGCTTATCGTCGGAACGCTGATGACGCCAATCCTGAACGGTCAGTTCCACGTCCTGGTCGGTACCGAAGGCGGTCGAATGACGCTGTTGGGCGTGCTGGTGGCGGTGATTGGTGTGGGCATTGTCACCCGTGCCGGTCAGCTGAAAGAACGCAAAATGGGTATCAAAGCCGAAGAGTTCAATCTGAAAAAAGGCCTGATTCTGGCGGTGATGTGCGGCATTTTCTCGGCGGGGATGTCCTTCGCCATGAACGCGGCCAAGCCGATGCATGAAGCGGCGGCCGCGCTCGGCGTCGATCCGCTGTACGTGGCGCTGCCAAGCTACGTGATCATCATGGGCGGTGGCGCAGTGATTAACCTCGGCTTCTGCTTCTTCCGTCTGGCAACCAAGTCAAATCTGTCGGTAAAAGCAGACTTCTCGATAGCAAAATCGATGATCGTCGGCAATATCCTGTTTTCGGCGCTCGCTGGCCTGATGTGGTATCTGCAATTCTTCTTCTACGCCTGGGGCCACGCCAGCATTCCGGCGCAGTACGATTACATGAGCTGGATGCTGCACATGAGTTTCTACGTGCTGTGCGGCGGTATGGTGGGATTGATCTTGAAAGAGTGGAACAACGCCGGTCGTCGTCCGGTCGGTGTCCTGAGCTTGGGCTGCGTGGTGATTATCATCGCTGCGAATATTGTGGGCTTGGGCATGGCGAACTGATCACGCCGCGTTTTTATGCCGATGACGCCACTGCCCTGGCGTCATCCCCACTTCCCGGTTAAACACCACTGAAAAGTAGTTACTGTCCTCAAAGCCGCAGTGCATGGCAATTTCCCCGATCATCAATTCAGAATGCCCCAGCAGATATTGCGCATGGCAGATGCGTAGCTGGCGCAGATAATGGTTGATGGTCATCCCCGTCTGGCTACGAAACTGCTGACGCAGCGTGCGTTCGCTACAGGCCTGCTGCTCACAGAAGAGATCCAGCGCAAAAGGCCGGTTCAGGCTACCTGCCAGCGCGGTAAGCAGCTTATCAAGCAGCGCCTCGCTTTCGGTCGCCGCCAGGTTATCGGTGGCGTAGCGATGGCGGCGTAACGTTACCACTAACTGCGCAAACAGCAGTTCTGCCATGTCGTTCGAATGGGTGCAGGTTTTATGACTCTCCTGCTCAAGCGCGGTGATCACCTGTCGCGCCTGAGTCATGCCGCTGCTGCCAATCCGCCAGTGCGGCGTCCAGTTCGTTCCATTCAGGCCCGGAATATGCGCCGCCCAGTCCAGATTGAGCTTCAGCCGTTCGGGGCAATAAATAATATTCTGCAAAACCAGGTCGTTTACGGATGCATAGGAGTGTTTATCTTCAGCGCGAATGTAAAACAGGTCGCCACGGGTGATGCGATAAGGACGATCGTTAAGGATGTGCAGCCCGTTACCCCGCCACACCAGCACCAGCTCGCAGAACTCATGCGTATGCTCCGCAAACACGTTTTGCGGATAGCGATCGGCCACCGCCACCGCTTGCTGCGGACTGGCAAAGAAATCCGCTTTTTTCAGGATCAAATGACACGTCACTCCGGCACCTCAAATGCTGAACCACCGGTAAGTATTCACTACTTCAGGAAAAAAAACGGTGATTCCGTTCTCGATTATGTCATCGAACCGGGTTCACCTAACCCAAGAACATATAAAAATAATATATATAACACCCTCTATATGAATCAACGCTACATATATTTTTAACGAAACAGAAATTGACTTGTTTTTACAAGACCATGCAGAATCGCGAGGCATGGAATGTAAAATCAAAGGAAATTAAATGAAATTAAAATTAAGCACAATCTCTTTATTAGCACTTACTTTCACTTCAGCAATATCTCACGCACAAGTCGTCAGCGAATATGTCTTCACTCAGAATGGCGGTGATTTAAATAATATAAAAGGCACTATTGCAGCGGCTAATGAACCGTTACGGGTAAAAAGCTATGATGCCGACTTTAATGCCGTCGGTCATATTTATGGTTGTACCGCGACCTGGCTCGGCGATGATAATGAATGGGTATATGTTCTCGCTGCCGCACATTGTAATGACGCGACACAGGATATTAGCACTACGAACTATGCCTTTTATGCCGATGATGACAAAACCGTTATTGCCAGCGGAGGGACGGTTTATACCGTTCCAGAGCGAAACAATCGCCCGGCGGGTTACGGTGGAGCCTCGACCGATCTTGAAATCCTGAAGCTGAAAAAAGTCGCCGACTATCGCGATAAAAACGGGAAAAAAGTCGTTAAGCCAGTGCTGTATGACGGCAGCGAAGAACAGGGAAAACCGGTTCATTATGTCGGTTATGGTTCATGGGGCGTCAATATCACCAGTAACGGATCTTATGGCCCAACATCCGGTCAGCGCCGACTGACCAGCATGAGCGTGATAGACAGAATTTTTGAAATGAACCACGGCATTGGCGCAGGCTATGAGCCGGTAAAACAGAGTGACAAGTGGGGGCGAACCGCCGCTGGGGACAGCGGTTCAGCCTGGTGGCAAACTCACCAGGGTATTAAAACCATCATCGCGGTGACCAATGGCGGGGGTGACACAAGCAGCACCGGGGCCCGTGTCTCTCAGTATATTGACTGGATCAAGTCTGTTTACCCGGACGTTGACGTGTTGTCAGAGCATGCTTTCCATTGGGGCGAAAATGACCGCAAAGGAACTATCGGGACGCTTTACGAGTACGACAATCCGTATAATGGCGATAAAGAATACTTTATGCTGAAGGGGCTCGGAAACGATAGCCGCTACTGGTATTTCCCAACCAATAAGCAGAACAATACCTATTGGGTATATTTAGGTACCGATAAAAAACAATCCCTGGAGAACATTAAAACCCTTAATGGCTTTAAAGTCTGGGGGACAAATAACCACTCGGGTGTTGCTGGTGATATCTACATTTATTACAACCCATACAATAATGCGACCGAATTGTTCCAACTGAAAGTCACGGGTGAATATTGGTATTTCCCAACCAATAAGAAAAGCAACGGTGACTGGGAATATCTCGGCGACGTGAAATATTAAATTAGCCGACTGAAACGTAACTGCAAACCCGTGGCTCCCACGGGTTTTTTCTTTACTGTAACTGCGTATCTCGCCCTTGACGAATATCGCGCGGCGACCATTGAAATTCACGACGAAACAGCGTCGAAAAGTGGTTACTGTCGCCAAAACCACAGCGAAATGCGATATCTGTGACGCTTTCATCACCGTGACGAAGCAGATGGCGCGCTTTGGTCAGACGAATGCGGTTGAGATAACGTTGTGGTGTCATGCCGGTATGATGTTTGAGCTGGCGATGCAGCGTGCGCAGCGACAGTGAAAAGCGATCGGCAACCTCTTCCCAGCATACTTCATCGGCGAAATGGTCTTCCAGCCACGCCATCAGCAAATTCAGGCGCGCATCGTTATTGGTCGCCTCTGCCGCCAGACTGCCCTGCCGCAAATTCACCAACAGCTGCATAAACAGAATTTCGCGGTTAGCGATGGCGTGCATATCGTCCCCGCTATCGAGTGCTTCCATCTGTTGCACGACCTGCCGAACCTGCTGCAACACCGACTGATTCACACGCCAGTGCGACGGGTACACGCCATCCTGCTCCTGCGGCAGCAGTTGTTCCAGACCGGACAGAAACCGGAACGCATCCGGGGAACGGTACAGCACGTTGGTCAGACACAAGTTGTCAGTGTGCTCATACAGATGCCGGTCATGATCGCGCACGAAGCACACCGTGCCGCCGGTAATGGTGTAGGGCTGACCGTTGAACACATGGATGCCTGTGCCATGCTCCACAATCACAATCTCATGAAAATCATGGTGGTGTTCCGGAAACTCAGCCTGTGGAAGCCGTGGCTCAATGGCAACAGGTGCATGTCCTGACGGAAAAAAATCCACGCTGTGCAGTACGGTCATAATGGCCCCACGAAATGAGAAAAGTTATCAGGATAATAAGCAGCCCCTGCCATTCTCACCTTGAAGTTTTGACAGCAAAGCACGCAAACCCTGTCCGTTTTTCAAGAAACGACAGGAAAAATCAGGAAATGGGCCCAGCGTCACACCCGCATGAAACGGGCTCATTACTGGAAAGTGTGATGCCTCTCACGTTCATCTTTGCTTTCTTGCCAACCGCCTTTTGCCGCTGTCAGTAGTAAGAAGGTCGATTCGATGGCGCTCCTTCAGACTGTCCGTAATGACTATCAGAAGGATCTCTCCATGAGTTTTCGCCATTGTGTGGCGGTTGATTTAGGTGCCTCCAGCGGGCGCGTCATGCTGGCCAGTTACGACCGAAACAAACGGACCCTGGCGCTACGTGAAATCCACCGTTTTATGAATACGCTCCAGAAAGTGGACGGCACAGACTGCTGGGATATCGACAGTCTGGAAGCTGAAATCCGCTGCGGCCTAAAGAAAGTATGCGATGACGGCATTCTTATCGACAGTATCGGCATTGACACCTGGGGCGTGGATTTTGTGCTGCTGGATAAAGACGGCCACCGCGTTGGCCTCCCGGTGTCCTATCGCGACAGCCGCACCCAGGGCGTGATGCAACGCGCTGAAAAAGAGCTCGGACGCGCCGACATCTATCGCCGTAGCGGCATTCAATTCCTGCCATTCAACACGCTTTACCAGTTCCGCGCCTTAACCGAACAACAGCCAGACGTATTGACCAACGTCGCCCACGCGCTGCTGATCCCCGACTATTTCAGCTACCGCCTGACCGGCAAAATGAACTGGGAATACACCAACGCCACCACCACTCAAATGGTGAACATCAATACCGATAACTGGGATGGCGATCTGCTCAACTGGGCCGGTGCACCGCGCGACTGGTTTGGCACGCCGACACATCCGGGCAACGTTATCGGGCACTGGATTTGCCCGCTGGGGAATCAAATCCCGGTGGTCGCCGTCGCCAGCCACGATACCGCCAGTGCGGTGATTGCCTCGCCGCTGGCAGGCAAACACGCGGCCTATCTCTCTTCCGGCACCTGGTCGCTGATGGGCTATGAAAGCAAAACGCCGTGTACCAGTGACATCGCGTTGGCGAACAACATCACCAACGAAGGCGGCGCGGAAAGTCGCTACCGGGTACTGAAAAACATCATGGGCCTGTGGCTGCTACAGCGGGTGTTGAAAGAGCAAAACATCAGTGATATCGGGGCGTTAGTTACCCAGACGCAGAAACTGCCCGCCTGCCAGTTCGTGATTAACCCCAACGATGACCGCTTCATTAATCCCGACAACATGAGCGCCGAAATTCAGGCTGCCTGCCGCGAAAGCCACCAGCCGGAGCCTGAAAGCGCCGCAGAACTGGCGCGCTGTATTTTCGACAGCCTGGCGTTGCTGTATGCCCGTGTGCTGCACCAGCTCGCTGACCTTCACGGTCACCGCTTCTCACAGCTGCATATCGTGGGAGGCGGCTGTCAGAACGAACTGCTCAATCAGCTCTGCGCCGACGCCTGCGGCATTTCGGTTATCGCCGGGCCGATTGAAGCCTCCACGCTGGGCAATATCGGTGTGCAGTTGATGACGCTTGATGAACTCAAAGACGTCGATGATTTTCGCAAGGTGGTGCACGGCAACCACGCCCTCACCACGTTTAATCCGGATTCGAACAGTGAAATTGCCCGCTATGTCGCGCAGTTTCAGCCACAACAGACCAAGGAGCTTTGCGCATGACCACTCAACTTGAACAAGCCTGGGAACTGGCAAAACAACGTTATGCCACTGTAGGTGTCGACGTCGAGGAGGCTCTGCGTCAACTCGATCGTCTGCCTGTCTCGATGCACTGCTGGCAGGGCGACGACGTGGCCGGGTTTGAAAATCCAGGCGGTGCGTTAACGGGTGGCATTCAGGCGACCGGCAACTATCCGGGCAAAGCGCGCAACGCCGCTGAACTGCGTGCCGATCTGGAACAAGCCCTGAGCCTGATCCCGGGCCCGAAACGCCTGAACCTGCATGCTATTTATCTGGAGTCCGAGACGCCAGTGGGTCGCAATGAAATCAAACCGGAGCATTTCAAAAACTGGGTTGAGTGGGCGAAAACCAACAAGCTGGGGTTGGATTTCAACCCGTCCTGCTTCTCGCACCCAATGAGCGCCGACGGCTTTACGCTGGCCCACGCCAACGATGAAATCCGCCAGTTCTGGATTGATCACTGCAAAGCCAGCCGCCGCGTATCCGCGTATTTCGGCGAGCAGTTGGGTACGCCGTCAGTGATGAATATCTGGATCCCCGACGGCATGAAGGACCTGACCGTCGACCGCTTCGCGCCGCGCCAGCGTCTGATGAACGCGCTGGATGAAATCATCAGCGAAAAACTGAGCCCGGCGCATCACATCGATGCGGTGGAAAGCAAACTGTTCGGTATCGGGGCGGAAAGCTACACCGTCGGCTCCAACGAGTTCTACATGGGTTACGCCACCAGCCGCCAGACCGCGCTGTGTCTGGACGCGGGCCACTTCCATCCGACTGAAGTTATCTCTGACAAAATCTCCGCCGCGATGCTGTTCGTACCGCGCCTGCTGCTGCACGTGAGCCGCCCGGTACGCTGGGACAGCGACCACGTGGTGCTGCTGGACGACGAAACTCAGGCTATCGCCAGCGAAATCATCCGTCACGACCTGTTCGACCGCGTGCACATTGGACTCGATTTCTTCGACGCCTCGATTAACCGTATCGCCGCGTGGGTGATTGGTACCCGCAACATGAAAAAAGCCCTGCTGCGCGCCCTGCTTGAACCGACGGCGGAACTGCGTCAGCTGGAACTCGACGGCGATTACACCGCGCGTCTGGCACTGCTCGAAGAGCAGAAATGCCTGCCGTGGCAGGCGGTATGGGAAATGTATTGCCAACGTCACGATGCGCCAGCGGGCAGCCAGTGGCTCGACAACGTTCGCGCTTACGAGAAAGACGTTTTAGCGAAGCGTAAATAAAAGACATGCCCGGCGGCGCTTTGCTTGCCGGGCCTACGCGTTACAGATAGATCGGGTAAGCGCAGCGCCACCCGGCGATTTGAAGGAAAAGAGACACTATGCACACCATTACCCATTCCTGGTTCGTCCAGGGCATGATCAAAGCCACCACCGATGCCTGGCTGAAAGGTTGGGACGAACGCAACGGCGGCAACCTGACCCTGCGCCTCGACGACGCCGATATCGCACCGTTCGAAGCGGATTTCCACACCAAGCCGCGCTATATCGCCCTGAGCCAGCCGATGCCTGCGCTGGCGAATACGCCGTTTATCGTTACCGGTTCCGGCAAATTCTTCCGCAACGTACAGCTCGATCCGACCGCCAATTTAGGCGTGGTGAAAGTGGACAGCGACGGCGCGGGCTACCACATTCTTTGGGGGCTGACGCACGAAGCAGTACCAACCTCTGAGCTGCCAGCACACTTCCTTTCCCATTGCGAACGCATCAAGGCGACCAATGGCAAAGACCGCGTGATCATGCATTGTCATGCCACCAATCTGATTGCCCTGACCTACGTGCTGGAAAACGACACCGACCTCATCACCCGCAAACTGTGGGAAGGCAGCACCGAGTGTCTGGTGGTATTCCCTGATGGCGTCGGCATTCTGCCGTGGATGGTGCCGGGTACCGATGAAATCGGCCAGGCAACCGCCACTGAAATGCAGAAGCACTCGCTGGTCTTGTGGCCATTCCATGGCGTGTTTGGCAGTGGCCCGACGCTTGATGAAGCGTTTGGCTTAATTGATACCGCCGAGAAATCGGCAGAAGTTCTGGTGAAGGTCTACTCGATGGGCGGCATGAAACAGACCATCACCCGGGAAGAACTGATTGCACTCGGCAAACGTTTTGACGTGACCCCGATGGCATCAGCATTAGCGCTTTACGCATAACTGTTTACCGATAACAACATCGCGCCCCGCTCATTGAGACGGGGCGAACACACACCTGCAATCCCTACAACTAACTCGAAGTGGAGTAAAAGCAATGAAAATAAAACTAAGCTTGATCCTCACCGTTGCCGCACTGGCGTTTTCCGGTTCTGCTTTAGCTGAAGTCAAAATTGCCCTCGTGGCAAAATCGCTGGGAAATGGATTTTTTGAAGCAGCCAACGTTGGCGCGCAGGAAGCGGCAAAAGAGTTAGGTGACGTTAAAGTCATTTATACCGGCCCCACCACCACCACCGCAGAAGCACAGATCGAAGTGCTGAACGGGTTGATCGCCCAGGGCGTCGATGCGATCGCTATTTCCGCCAACGATCCGGATGCGCTGGTGCCAGTGCTGAAAAAAGCGATGCAGCGCGGGATTAAAGTGGTCTCGTGGGATTCCGGCGTGGCGCAGGCTGGCCGTCAGATCCACCTGAATCCTTCCAATAACGCGCTGATCGGCGAAACCAACGTCAAGCTGGCCGCCGATGCGCTTAAAGCATTGAATGTCGACAAAGGCGATGTGGCGATTCTGAGCGCCACGCCTACCTCCACCAATCAGAACATCTGGATTGCGGAGATGAAAAAAGTGCTGCCGCAGTATCCGTCGATCAATCTGGTGACGGTCGCCTACGGCGATGACCTCTCCGATAAAAGCTACCGCGAAGCGGTCGGTTTGCTGAAAACCTATCCCGACCTGAAAGTGATTGTGTCGCCGTCGTCCGTTGGCATCGTGGCCGCGGCGCAGGCCGTAAAAGATCAGGGCAAAATCGGCAAAGTCTACGTCACCGGTCTGGGCCTGCCGTCTGAAATGGCGGGGGCAATCAAATCGGGTGCCAGCAAAAGCTTTGCTATCTGGAACCCTATCGATCTGGGCTATGCGGCAACGTACTTAGCGGACGATCTGGTCAAAGGCAGCGCCACCAAAACCGAAGCGAGCATGGGTAAACTCGGCAAAGTCACGCTGGATGCCGACGGCAACGGCGCGATGGCGAAGCCATTCGTTTACGATGCCAGCAACATTGATAAGTTCTCCAAAATTTTCTGATGTGTTTTGTAGGCCGGATAAGCGCTAGCGCCATCCGGCAACACGGCGGGTGGCGCTAGCGCTTACCCGCCCTACAAGGCTCCTTTTGACGGAGAATGCCCATGACCGAAACCACCCCATTGCTCCAACTCACGGGCATCAGCAAATTCTTCCCCGGCGTGCGCGCCCTGGAGAATGTGCAACTGAGCCTGTGGCCCGGAAAAGTCACCGCGCTGATTGGCGAAAACGGTGCCGGAAAGTCCACGCTGGTCAAAGTGATGACCGGTATTTATCAGCCCGACGAGGGCGACATTCTCTATAAAGCTATCCCCATTCAGCTGCCCACCCCAGACTCAGCCCACAAAGTGGGGATCACTGCGATTCATCAGGAGACCGTGCTGTTCGATGAGCTGTCGGTTACCGAAAACATTTTCGCCGGGCAGTACGTCTGTAAGGGCTTCCTGAAGAAACTCGACTGGCCGGAAATGCACCGTCGTGCCCAGGCGCTGCTTTCGCGGCTGGAAGTGCAGATTGACCCACGCGCCACGCTGAAAACGTTGAGTATCGCCCAGCGGCATATGGTCGCCATTGCACGCGCGCTGTCGTTTGACGCGCAGGTGGTGATTCTCGACGAACCGACGGCGGCCCTGTCTCAACATGAAATTCTGGAGTTTTATCAAATCGTTGAGCGCCTGAAACAGGACGGCAAAGCCATTCTGTTTATCTCGCACAAGTTCGACGAAATCTTCGAACTGGCGGATCACTACACCATTCTGCGCGATGGCGTATTCGTCGGCGCAGGCAACATCCATGACATCACCGAAGAACGAATGGTGTCGATGATGGTGGGTCGCGCCATTACCCAGACCTTCCCGAAAGTGGCATGCGAACCCGGCGACACGGTGCTGGAAGTCAAAGACCTGTGCCATCCAACTGAATTCGCGCATATCAATTTCAGCCTGCGCAAAGGCGAGATTCTCGGCTTTTACGGCCTGGTCGGCGCCGGACGTACCGAGCTGATGCAGGCGCTGTCTGGCGTGACGCAGCCGTCCTCCGGCGAAATTGTCCTGAACGGCCAGACCGTGCACTTCCACCAGCCCGCCGACGCTATTCAGGCCGGGATTGTTTGCGTGCCGGAAGAACGGCAAAAACAGGGGGCGATCATTGCGCTGCCTATCGCGCAAAACATCAGTCTGCCGCAGCTGCGAAAGCTCAACCCGAACGGGGTTTTGCACGAAGAAAGGGAATGGAAACTCGCGGACGACTACGCCAAACGCTTGCAGGTGAAAGCCTCCAGCTGGCGTCAGGCGGTGGAAACGCTATCCGGCGGTAATCAACAAAAAGTGGTGATCGGCAAATGGCTCGCCACGCAACCCGACGTCATCATCCTCGACGAGCCGACAAAAGGCATTGATATCGGTTCGAAGGCCGCCGTGCATCAGTTTATGTCTGAGCTGGTGGGGCAAGGCCTGGCGGTGATCATGGTGTCATCCGAACTCCCCGAAGTGATGGGCATGGCGGACCGCATCATCGTGATGCATGAAGGGCTGATGGTCGCGGAGTACCGCGCGGGCGATGCGACGGCGGAAGTTATCGTCAGCGCCGCCAGCGGTGCTGGCAGGGAGGCGGCGTAATGTTGAAATCTCTGCTTAAACACCGCGAAGCCCTGCTGGCTGCGGTGATTGTGCTGTTGGTCGCTGCCATCGGCAGCCGCACGCCGTCGTTCATCGCCCCGGGAAATCTGGTGGAAATGTTCAACGACACGGCGATCCTGATCATTCTCGCCCTCGGCCAGATGATGGTGCTGCTCACCAAAGGCATCGACCTGTCGATGGCCGCCAATCTGGCGCTCACCGGCATGATTGTGGCGCTGCTCAATTTCCATCATCCGGATATTCCGGTGGTTGCGCTGCTGGCGCTGGCTACCCTACTCGGCCTGCTGATGGGCATCATCAACGGGCTGCTGGTGTGGAAAATGGGTATTCCGGCGATTGTGGTGACGCTCGGCACGATGAGCATTTATCGCGGGATTATTTTTCTGCTGTCCAACGGCGGCTGGGTGAACTCCAACCAGATGAGCGCCGATTTTCTCGGCCTGCCGCGCGCCGCTTTGCTCGGGCTGCCCGTGCTGAGCTGGTGCGCTATCGCCGCGCTGTTTGTGGTCGGTTATTTCCTGCGCTACAGCCGGACGGGACGGTCACTTTACACCGCGGGCGGCAACGCTACGGCTGCGTATTACACCGGCATCAACGCCGGAAAAATGCAGTTCGTCAGCTTCTGTCTTTCTGGCGCGCTCGCCGGTTTCTGCGGCTATTTGTGGATTTCACGCTTTGCGGTGGCATACGTCGATGTCGCCAACGGCTTTGAGCTGCAGGTTGTCGCCGCCTGCGTAATCGGCGGGATCAGCACCATGGGCGGCACCGGGCGCGTGCTCGGCTGCCTGTTCGGCGCGCTTTTCCTCGGCGTTATCAACAATGCACTGCCGGTTATCGGCGTCTCGCCGTTCTGGCAGATGGCGATTTCCGGTGCGGTTATTGTGATTGCGGTGGTGCTCAACGAGCGCGGCAACAAGCGCAAAGGCCGCCTCATCCTGCGCGATGCGGCGCTGGCCCGGCAAAAACTGGCGGTGAAACCATGAGCAAAATGCTGACTTCAGACGCTGTGCAAAACGCGTCGCCCGCCCCGTCATTTTTCCAGCGCCTGGCGTGCTGGGAAGGCTTTTTGCTGGCGGTCACCCTGGCGGTGTTTGTGGTGAACGCGTTCGCTTCGCCCTACTTTCTCAACATCTGGAACCTGTCGGATGCCACCTTCAACTTCACCGAAAAAGCGATCATCGTGTTGCCGATGGCGATGTTGATCATCGCCCGTGAAATTGACTTGTCGGTGGCGGCGATCATCGCGTTGAGTTCCACGGCAATGGGCTTTTGCGCCGTGGCGGGGATGGATACACCGCTGTTGGTGTGCGTGGGGCTGGGCGTGGGTGTGCTGTGCGGCTTGGTAAACGGGCTGCTGGTCACCCGGCTGAACCTGTCGTCGATCGTGATAACCATCGGCACCATGAGCCTGTTCCGTGGCATTTCCTACATTTTGCTTGGCGACCAGGCGCTGAACCAGTACCCGGCGAGTTTCGCGTGGTTCGGTCAGGGCTATGTCTGGGGCGCACTGTCGTTTGAGTTCGCGCTGTTTATCGTGCTCGCCGCGGTGTTCACCTTCGTGCTGCACAAAACCAACTTTGGTCGCCGCACGTTTGCGATTGGCAATAACCCGACCGGGGCGTGGTTTTCGGGCATTAACGTCAAGCGCCACAACCTGATGCTGTTCGTGCTGGTCGGGTTGATGTCCGGCCTTGCCGCAGTGCTGCTGACGTCGCGTTTGGGCAGCACACGGCCGACCATCGCACTCGGTTGGGAATTATCAGTGGTGACGATGGCAGTGCTCGGCGGGGTCAATATTCTTGGCGGTTCCGGCAGCATGGTCGGCGTGATTATTGCCGCCTTCCTGATGGGGCTGGTGACCTTTGGCCTGAGCCTGCTCAACGTGCCGGGTATCGTAATGTCGATCATCATCGGCGCGATGCTGATCGTGGTGATTTCCCTGCCGATTATTGTGCGCAGAGTCATGCAACGAAGACGGAATTAACGCCGGTTGGCAGGTGCCATCCGGCAGTAAAATCAGCAATATTAAGGAGAATAAGCATGAGTTTTATGTTGGCACTGCCGAAAATCAGCCTGCATGGCGCGGGCGCAATCGGGGATATGGTCAATCTGGTGGCGGGCAAACAGTGGGGTAAAGCGCTGATTGTCACCGACGGGCATCTGGTAAAAATGGGCCTGCTCGACACCCTGTTTGCCGCGCTCGATCATCATCAGATGTCTTATCATCTGTTCGATGACGTGTTCCCTAACCCAACGGAGGCACTGGTACAGAAGGGTTTCCAGGCTTACCAAGATGCTAATTGTGATTACCTGATTGCCTTCGGCGGCGGCAGCCCGATCGACACCGCCAAAGCCATTAAAATCCTCACCGCTAACCCAGGGCCGTCGACGCGCTATTCCGGCGTCGGCAAAGTCAAAAACCCGGGCGTACCGCTGGTAGCGATTAACACCACCGCCGGAACCGCCGCCGAGATGACCAGCAACGCGGTGATCATCGACAGCGAGCGCCAGGTAAAAGAAGTCATTATCGATTCGAACATCATCCCGGATATCGCTGTGGACGATGCCAGCGTGATGCTGGATATTCCGGCTTCTGTGACAGCCGCCACTGGAATGGACGCACTCACTCACGCCATCGAAGCCTTTGTGTCCGTGGGTGCACATCCACTCACCGACGCCAACGCGCTGGAAGCCATTCGCCTGATCACACTCTGGTTGCCGGAAGCGGTCGCAAACGGTCACAACCTTGAAGCTCGTGAACAGATGGCATTCGGTCAGTATCTGGCGGGCATGGCCTTTAACAGCGCCGGTCTCGGTCTGGTTCATGCGCTGGCGCACCAGCCGGGGGCGACGCATAATTTGCCGCACGGCGTGTGTAATGCCATTCTGCTGCCAATCATCGAAAACTTTAACCGTCCAAACGCCGTTCCGCGTTTCGCTCGCGTAGCTCACGCCATGGGCGTCGAGACCCGGGGCATGAGCGACGAAGCGGCGAGCATGGCCGCGATTAAGGCGATCCGTGATCTCAGCACCCGCGTCGGTATTCCGTCCGGCTTCAGCCAACTCGGCGTCACCAAAGCCGATATCGAAGGCTGGCTGGACAAAGCCCTCGCCGACCCGTGCGCACCGTGCAACCCGCGTACCGCCAGCCGCGACGAGGTCCGCGAGCTCTATCTGGAGGCATTATGATCCGTAAAGCGTTTGTCATGCAGGTTCATCCGCATACACACGAAGAATATGAACGTCGCCATAACCCGATCTGGCCCGAGCTGGAAGCGGTGCTGAAAGCGCATGGCGCGCACCATTACGCCATTTATCTCGACAAGGCCCGCAACCTGCTGTTTGCGACGGTCGAAATCGAATCGGAAGAGCGCTGGGATGCCGTCGCCAACACCGATGTGTGTCAGCGCTGGTGGAAATTCATGGGTGAAGTGATGCCGTCAAATCCGGACCACAGTCCGGTGAGCGCGGAGCTGAAAGAAGTGTTCTGGCTGGAGTAAGTTGTCGAGTGCCAGCCATAAAAAACGCCTGATTGCTCAGGCGTTTTTTTTATTAGAAGTAGTACTTAAAGCGCACGCGGCCGCCGTAGCGATCGTCATCACTGCCAATATTGCTATCGCCCTGCAGTTTCGACCAGTACGCGCCGAGATAGATATTAAAGTTCTGCATATCCATCACGTTCGGGATTTGGTAGGACGCATGAAGGGTGTGAATATCGTAAGTACCTGCTTCATCAATCCAGCAGTCTTCATCACAAATAATGCCGTTATAATCATCAATTTTGTTGTGTGCGTAGATATAGCCCAGTTCGAAACGATGCCAAAGGGCGTTCGCGGCTGCGGAAAAATCTTTCTCGCCAGAGGCATCCAGATACGCGGTATTGAGATTCCACACGATGCCATTGTCAGCATCATTTTTCAGCCCATTCCAGGTCATGGTCATGCCATAGCCGGTGCGGCTTGACTGATCGACAAACTGACCATTGGTATCGTAATAACCGTAGGCATTATTGACCAGGTTGCTTTCCATCGCCGCCGCCATGGAAAATGCGCCTTCAGACCAGGAAACAACCGGGCGCAGATAGGCCACGTTCTTTTCCTGATCCATATCGCGGCCATGGTATTGCGTGTCGCTAAACAGCGCGGTGCCATCTTCAAGCAGGGTGTTCAGTTCGAAATACCAGTTATCGATCTGTTTACTCATCAGGAAGTTGCCGCCGGAATCCGAACGTCCACGCCCTTCTTTCATCATGTAAATATAACCATTACCGTCATCATACAGGTCATTGGCGGTATTTCCGGAGTGCTCAACAAATGTATCCTGATTCAGTGGGAACATATCGTAGGCTTCAAAGCGCCCCACTTTCACTTTCCAGTCATTTTCCTGGCCGAAGAAGAAAACGGCATCATCAAGATTCATCGAACCATTCATATCTGCCAACGGTTGGATACTAAAACCAGCAAATTTCCCATTCTCCAGTTTTCGTGTTCCGTCAACGCCTAAAAGGATACGTCCATTTAAATCCCAGCGTTCGTTACTGTTATCCTGATTTGAAACCAGAGAACCTCTACGGCTTTCCGCGTCCATGTTGAATTCGACGTCACCGTATATTTTCAGGTCGCCATAACCGGAGAGGGATAACGCAGGGCTGGCGGTATTTTTTGCAGTCTCCGTGGCCGGGGTTTCATTTTTCACTACCACACGTTCCTGTACTTCCTTGATCTCCTGGCGGTCTGTGGTTTGCTGCGCTTTCAACACCTCGACTTGTTGTTCCGCTTTCTCAGCACGATGTTCAGCCGAAATAAGTCGGTCTTCCAACAATTGAAGGCGTTGCTCAACGGAGAGTGACTGTGATTTTGCCGTAGCCGAATTCGCCACCAATAAGCATCCGATAGCAACTGCGATTGCCGTTTTTTTCATATGCATCGTTCCTTGAGGAAATAATAATGCGGAAATATCTTTCCACCATGAATATATTCTTGCGATGAATAGCTTATAGTTATAATTGGTCAACTAAGAGGAATCACTTACGTGCATTCGCCTTGATTTTTAACAGGATGTCAGTAAATAAAACCAGACAGTGGATAATATGACGTAGAGAGGAAAGGTGATAATTAAAATAGGCAACAACGTGAGCGAGCTAACACCTCTGTTTTTTAATCATATAATAAACAAATCAATTAAAGGAAAAACCGCCCTTATTATTGAGGGCGGTTATCATTAATTCTGTTCAGCAATGAGAATGGCCTGCGTATCGTCTTCCAGCGCTTTAAAAACATGCTCCTGGTCGGCGGGATAACAAATGTAATCCCCTTCGCCTAATTCTTCTGGCGCTTCCGTTAATCCCACCAACGCCCGACCCTGAGTGACAATAATATGCTCCACGGAACCCGGCGAATGCGGGTGAGAAATGCGGTCCGCACCCGGCTGCGTCATCAGCAGGTAAATATCCCGACGGGCACCCGGCGGGCAGGTCGCGAGCAAAATCGCCTGATAGTTCGCTTGTTCGGCCACCACTTTAGTGCCTTCACCCCGGCGAATCACCTGCGTCGTCGGCGCCTGTGGCTCCAGCAAACGGGCAAACGGAATATCCAGCGCCACGCACAGCGACCACAGCGTTTCCAGGCTAGGATTACCGTTTCCCGCCTCCAGCTGCGACAGCGTGGATTTCGCAATCCCGGCGCGGCGAGCGATCTCTGCCAATGAAAGCCCGGTTCGCTGACGTTCGCGCACCAGACTGCGGGAGATCACGCTGATTGGCTGTGTCATACACGGCTCCATAATAATTTATAAAACGAACGAATCGTTCGACTTGAAAAACGAATCAACACTGTTCATTATAATGGAAACTCGTTCGATATGGCTAAAACTGTATGATCAAACTGTCTCTCTCCTGCCTGAAAGGCGACACCATCAAAGCCATCCTGCTGGTCTGCATTGCGGTGGGCGTGGTCGCCGTCTCGTATGGATCTCTCGCCATGTCATGGGGCTTTCCGCTGTGGGTGCCGTTGGCGTTATCCACGCTGGTGCTGGGCGGAGCGTCAGAGTTTATGTTTCTCGGGATTATCGTCAGCGGCGGCAATCCCTTTGCGGCCGCAGCGGCCGGATTGCTGGTCAATGCCCGACATATACCGTTTGGCATCGCGGTGCGTGACCTGGTGGGCACCCGCGCCACCGGCCTGCTGGGCTGCCATATTATGAATGATGAAAGCGTGGTGTTTGGTCTGTCACAACCGACGCCGGAACAGCGCAAAGCCGCCTACTGGCTGTGCGGCTGCGGAATAGCCATTCTCTGGCCAGTCGGTGTTCTGTTGGGCAGCGGCGTCGGAAAATTGCTTCCGGCCCCGGAAACCATCGGCCTCGACGCGGTATTCCCGGCGATTCTGTTGGCGCTGGTCGTTCCGGCGCTGAAAAAGCGCACCACTTTAATCCGTGCGCTCAGCGGCGCAGCGATTTCGCTGGCGTCCGTACCCTTCACCCCGGCAGGCGTGCCGGTGCTACTGTCGCTGTTGGGCATTTTCGCGAGGAAAAAATAATGGCCGATACCCTGTGGATTATTCTCGGCATCGCCATCCTTTCTGCCGGTACCTACCTGATGCGCTTCGGCGGTGCGAAGCTCGGCAATAAGCTGGCACTGTCCGATCGCTCGCAGGCAATGCTCAACGACGCGGCCACCACCTTATTGTTTGCCGTCGCGCTGGCAGCAACCTTCTTCGAAAGCAGTCATTTTGCCGGCAGTGCACGCGTCCTCGGCGTGGCGGTGGCGGTGTTTCTCGCCTGGCGCAAAATGCCGCTTATTGTGGTGATTGTCGCTGCCGCCGTCGTCACCGCGCTTCTGCGTTACTTCGGCCTGCATTAATTGGCGACACACTCAGGTTTCGATACTGATGCGCGAAAACTGCACTCCACTGGCTTTGGTTCAGACATCGCTGGGCCAACTGTCGGGTACATTTTGATCTTAGTCTGTCGAGAATATTGGGGTTACGCGAAGAAAATCAGGTCAATACTGAGGAAAATTGCGGGATTAAAAAGTGCGGAAGAGTTTGTGTGGGTGCTACAGGAATAAACCTGTCCCGGGCTCGTGAGGAGCCAGGGACAGTGGCTATGACTTACTTATTTAACTCAGCGGTCATGTGTACACGGTTACCGGTGAAAGCCTGGGTAATGGTGTAAGACGATGCGCCGGCTTCCTGAGCCTGTGCGGCGATTTTCGCTTCAGCACCGTCGATAGTGGAAGAGGTGGCGGTGACAGTCTGGGCTGCGAAAGAACCGAATGAGGTTGCGAGAGCGATAACTGCGACAAAAGTTTTGATGCTTTTCATGATGTAAACCCTTTCGTTAAGTTGTATTGGTAAGGCACCGTGCCTTGATGTGATAAATCATAGCCTCACATTCACTCAACGAATAGCGGAAGGTTTTGCTTACATCATTCAAATTTATTGACCAATAACGAGGGTGAGATTTAGTCACCTGAATAGATGCCGGAAACATCACCAATGCCGCCAGAGAAGGTGCATATTTTACTGCCTCGAATTTCTCTAACCTTAATAGTTAACTCAGTATCCTTATTAAAGATTGCAGAAATTGAAATGCGATCTCTTTTCCCCTTATGACTTTCAAAAAACAGATCATCAAATTCCACAAAAAAAGGAGGTTGATGTACAACAGCGGTGAATGCAGGGGATGTCCTTGTATAATCCTTATGATTCTCCATGTAAACTCCATGACCATTTTTAATAAAGTACATTGATAGGCCATAAGTCTCAGTAACATTATCCTCACCAAGACCGGATAGATTATAGTCATCATACATAAACTCTGTCGAAAGCCCGTACTGAATATAAACTGTATCCCAGTCAAAATCGGTCACTTGGCTAAGGGTTATGCTTTTCATTCCACCGCGACAACTTTTTTCGACTTTATCAAGTATTCTCTTGTCATCAAGGTAGAACTCTTTAAACAACAAGAACAATAAAAAACATCCTCCACAGAGATAGAATAATTTTTTATTAGCCCCTTTCATTCTGTCGCTCCTTATCTCCATGATTTAACCCATTGTCAATATTTTCAAGGGATTTATTTAATGTATCTTCATCTATCTTTTTAAGTACTATTTGACAATAATCTTCATTTTTTACATCTAGCATATACAGTCCTTCACTATAGAAAACCCTCAGCAAAACCTTCGCCAACTCACTATTACTTTTCCCGGGATTATTTAAACCAACATATCGACCAATTATATTGTTCTTCAAATCTATAATTTCGTCTGCTTCATCCGTCGTTAATAATGTACAAACCACCAGACCTCCCTTTTGGCATGCTTCAATCTGTCTAAGCAGGAGCGGGTGATCTTCATGCACACTTCCAACTTGGGTAGCATAATCATTACCGTACTCATTACTGATCATTGCCTGCCAGATGGTATGCCGAAACGCATTGGTTAATGTACCTTCGGTGAGTTTATCTTGCTTCCAGCCCATTCCATTGGCAAACAAAACCGCGAGGGTAGATAGGTTATTACTCCCCGGTGAGTGTGCCCCAATATTCCATGCTTCTATCGGATGTCGCACAGCAAAACCTGCCTCACGCACTTCCTTCGGTAAAGAAATTACTCCGGATCCCGGTATAGCAATAGTCGATATTTGTCCGGAATTAACAAATGTTAAAGGCACATCACCGCGTGAGCATCTGATCGTTGCGTCATCAAGAAGTCGAATATGTCCATTTGATAGAACATTGGCAGCCTGACCACGTGGATTTATCCATGCCATTAATATTGGCACGCAGGGCTTTAATGTTTTAATACATTCACTATGATTATTATTTATAGCTTGCTTATCTTCTTCGGTACAGACAGCTTTGCTCTGTATTTTCACAGTTCGGACATCAGTGGCTTTCAGGGTAATAGGAGAAGAAGTAAAAGGACAATGTAATATTGCGCCATCCACTACATACTCTTTAAAAGGTCCATGTGACATGTCAGATCCTTGACAAGGAAAGATCCCACATTAGCCTGAATTTTAATTAGAGAGGGTGAGGTAAGGCCCATATTTAACCTGCCGACAAAGAATTACGTGGATATAACTATCATCAATATTTCCACGTAATACATATGATAATTTGACTCACTATCGTGAAGAAATTAAACAAGCCTCTGCGGATGGGTATAAATCGTCGCCCTGCCCGGTTTGCAAAAGCCCACCAGCGTCAGGTTGCAGCGCTCAGCCACTTCGACCGCCAGCGTGGTGGCGGCGGAGACGGCGAACAGGATTTCTACGCCGCACATCGCGGCCTTCTGCACCATTTCATAGCTGGCCCGGCTGGAGACCAGCACCGCCCCCTGGTGCCACGCGTCACCTTCTCCGGCACGTCGTCCCAGCAGTTTATCCAGCGCCACGTGGCGACCCACGTCTTCCATTCCGCCCACCAGCGTGCCGTTGGGTGTCACCCAGGCGGCCGCGTGAGTACAGCCCGTCAGGCGGCCCACCGGCTGGACATCGTTCAGGTGTTCGAGCGCAAGATCGAGATATTTGAGGCTGAAGGTCTGGGTAAACGGCAGCGGTTCAATCGGGCGGCCAACATCGTCGAGCTGCTCCACGCCGCACACGCCACAGCCTGTGCGCCCGGCCAGCGCGCGACGGCGTTCTTTGAGCGCCATAAAACGGCGGCTGGAGAGTTCAATCTGCACTTCGAGCCCATTGCAGACCTTTAGCACTTCCATCCCGTAAATTTCCGATCGGTTTGCAATAATCCCTTCGGAGAGAGAAAAACCGATGGCAAAAAGCATCAGATCTTTCGGCGATGCCATCATCACCACGTGCGAAATGCCGTTGTAGACCAGCGCCACGGGAACCTCTTCCGCGAGCTCGTCCAGCTGAGTATGGTGTAAATCCTGGCGCTTCCAGAGATTCACCTGACGCATTCCAGTGATATCACTCACATTACCAACCTGTTCTGATGATTTTTCGTTCACTTTACATTAACCGGATTGGAACAAACGTACACACATTGTGGTATTCTGAAGGCATATCCCTCCGGGAAAGAGGGAGATTACCCCAATTCTGAACCTTTGTGGCAACGACCGCAAAGGTAAATAACAATCCATCCCCTTAGCGGTTTAGGTATTGAGTGGCGACGGGGAAGCAATGTCGAAACAAGGAGTGACCATGCAGGTCAGCAGAAGGCAGTTCTTTAAGATCTGCGCTGGCGGTATGGCAGGCACAACGGCAGCGGCTTTGGGGTTTGCCCCAGGCGTAGCGCTGGCGGAAACGCGGCAGTATAAACTGCTGCGCACCCGTGAAACCCGTAATACCTGCACATATTGTTCTGTCGGTTGTGGGCTGTTGATGTACAGCCTCGGTGACGGAGCAAAGAACGCCAAAGCATCCATCTTCCATATCGAAGGCGACCCGGATCATCCGGTAAACCGTGGGGCGCTTTGCCCGAAAGGCGCGGGTCTGGTGGATTTTATCCACTCCGAAAGCCGTCTGAAATATCCTGAATACCGTGCACCTGGTTCCGATAAATGGCAGCAAATCAGCTGGGATGACGCGTTCAATCGCATCGCCAAACTGATGAAAGCCGATCGCGACGCCAACTTCATCGCACAAAACGCCGAAGGCACCACCGTCAACCGCTGGCTCTCCACCGGTATGCTGTGTGCGTCTGCGTCCAGTAACGAAACCGGCTATTTAACCCAGAAATTCACCCGCGCGCTCGGTATGCTCGCGGTGGACAACCAGGCACGCGTCTGACACGGACCAACGGTAGCAAGTCTTGCTCCAACATTTGGTCGCGGTGCGATGACCAACCACTGGGTGGATATTAAAAACGCCAACCTGGTCGTGGTGATGGGCGGTAACGCCGCTGAAGCGCATCCGGTAGGATTCCGCTGGGCGATGGAAGCCAAAATTCACAATGGCGCCAAACTTATCGTTATCGATCCGCGCTTTACGCGTACGGCATCGGTCGCCGATTTCTATACGCCGATTCGTTCTGGCACGGACATTACCTTCCTGTCCGGGGTTATTCTGTACCTGCTGAAAAACGAAAAAATTAACCGCGAATACACCGAGGCGTACACCAACGCCAGCCTGATCGTGCGTGAAGATTACGCGTTCGACGACGGTCTGTTCTCGGGTTATGACGCCGATGCACGCAAGTACGATAAAACCAGCTGGAACTATGAGCTGGATGAAAACGGCCACGCCAAACGCGACACCACGCTGACTCACCCGCGCTGCGTGTGGAACCTGCTGAAAGAGCACGTTTCCCGCTACACGCCAGAGATGGTTGAGAACATTTGTGGTACGCCGAAGGCTGACTTCCTGAAAGTCTGCGAGTACATCGCCGAAACTTGCGCCCACGATAAAACCGCCTCATTCCTGTATGCCCTGGGCTGGACACAGCACTCCGTCGGCGCGCAAAACATCCGCACCATGGCGATGATCCAG
>Ga0079104_1000892_pt1 | contig 24400 bp, 20 predicted proteins | sample MedtruBG_FD_76829 | JGI IMG/M metagenome (GOLD analysis project Ga0079104, IMG submission 76829) | Root nodule microbial communities of legume samples collected from California, USA - Medicago truncatula BG | ecosystem: Host-associated > Plants > Roots > Nodule | place: USA: California...
GCAGGCATGAGTCAGCCATTATTATCCGTTAACGGCCTGATGATGCGTTTTGGCGGCCTGCTGGCGGTCAATAACGTCAATCTTGAACTGCACCCGCAGGAAATCGTCTCGCTGATTGGCCCGAACGGTGCCGGGAAAACCACGGTTTTCAACTGCCTGACCGGTTTCTATAAGCCGACGGGCGGCAGCATCATGCTGGGTGACAAGCATCTTGAAGGCCTGCCGGGCCAGAAAATTGCCCAGATGGGCGTGGTACGTACTTTCCAGCACGTGCGCCTGTTCCGCGAAATGACGGTGATTGAAAACCTGCTGGTGGCGCAACATCAGCAGCTGAAAACCGGCGTGTTTTCCGGCCTGCTGAAAACGCCATCGTTCCGCAAAGCGCAGAGCGAAGCACTGGATCGCGCCGCGACCTGGCTCGATCGTATTGGTTTGCTGGCACACGCGAACCGTCAGGCGAGCAACCTCGCCTACGGTGACCAGCGTCGTCTGGAAATCGCGCGCTGCATGGTGACGCAGCCGGAAATCCTGATGCTCGATGAACCGGCGGCGGGGCTGAACCCGAAAGAAACCAAAGAGCTGGATGAGCTGATTGCCGAACTGCGCAGCCATCACAACACCTCCATTCTGCTGATTGAACACGACATGAAGCTGGTGATGGGTATTTCCGATCGTATTTACGTCGTGAATCAGGGAACGCCGTTAGCCAACGGCACGCCGGAAGAGATCCGCAATAATCCTGACGTTATTCGCGCCTATTTGGGTGAGGCATAAGATGGAAAAAGTCATGTTGTCTTTTGACAAAGTCAGCGCCCATTACGGCAAAATTCAGGCCCTGCACGACGTCAGCCTGCACATCAATCAGGGTGAAATCGTGACCCTGATTGGCGCGAACGGCGCGGGTAAAACCACGCTACTCGGCACGCTGTGCGGTGACCCACGCGCTTCCAGCGGGCGTGTGACCTTTGATGGCAAAGATATTACCGACTGGCAGACCGCAAAAATCATGCGTGAAGCGGTGGCGATTGTGCCGGAAGGCCGTCGGGTGTTTTCCCGCATGACCGTGGATGAGAACCTGGCGATGGGCGGCTTTTTCGCCGAACGTAGCGAGTATCAGACGCGCATTAAATGGGTGTACGAACTGTTCCCGCGTCTGTGGGAACGTCGTATTCAGCGGGCGGGCACTATGTCCGGCGGGGAACAGCAGATGCTGGCGATTGGTCGTGCGCTGATGAGCCAGCCGCGCCTGCTGCTGCTCGACGAGCCGTCTCTGGGCCTTGCGCCGATCATCATCCAGCAGATTTTCGACACCATTGAGCAACTGCGCAAAGAGGGAATGACCATCTTCCTCGTGGAGCAGAACGCCAACCAGGCGCTGAAACTCGCTGACCGCGGCTACGTGCTGGAAAACGGCCACGTGGTGCTGGAAGACACCGGTGATGCGCTGCTGGCTAACGAAGCGGTACGAAGCGCGTATTTAGGTGGTTGATGATTTTGCCCGGCGGCGCTGTCGCTTGCCGGGCCTACAGTATCCTGAATCGTAGGCCGGGTAAGGCGCACGCCGCCACCCGGCTTTTTTGACCCTCCATCGTCACCATTCCATCATCTCTCTGAAGCCTGGCTGTCACCGCTTCGTCATCTTTCGTCTCTATTTCTGTCATACGCGCATGTCATGTTGTGGTGCGAACAAAAACGCGTGATTTCGCGCATCCGGCACAACAAGAGAGATAACCGAATGACATCGTTACGACACACCGCTTTAGCTTTGACGCTGGGACTGGCCTTTGCCTCCCAGGCCATGGCTGTCACCACCGTTCCGTTCTGGCATTCCATGGAAGGGGAACTGGGCAAAGAAGTGGATTCCCTCGCCCAACGTTTTAACGACACCCATCCTGATTACAAAATTGTGCCGGTGTATAAAGGCAACTACGAACAGAGCCTGGCGGCCGGGATTGCGGCCTTCCGTACCGGTAACGCCCCGGCCATCTTGCAGGTTTACGAAGTCGGCACCGCGACCATGATGGCGTCGAAAGCCATCAAACCGGTGTACGAAGTGTTTAGCGATGCGGGCATTTCCTTTGACGAGTCCCAGTTCGTGCCGACGGTATCGGGCTACTACACCGATTCCAAAACCGGCCACCTGCTGAGCCAGCCGTTTAACAGCTCAACGCCGGTGTTGTACTACAACAAAGACGCGTTCAAAAAGGCCGGATTAAACCCGGACCAGCCACCGAAAACCTGGCAGGACCTGGCTGATTACACCGCCAAACTGAAAGCGGCAGGCATGAAGTGCGGCTACGCCAGCGGCTGGCAGGGTTGGATCCAGCTGGAAAACTTCAGCGCCTGGAACGGCCTGCCGTTTGCGAGCAAAAACAATGGCTTTGACGGCACCGATGCGGTCCTTGATTTCAACCAGCCGGAGCAGGTGAAGCACATCGCGATGCTGGAAGAACTGAACAAGAAGGGCGATTTCAGCTACTTCGGGCGCAAAGATGAGTCCACCGAGAAGTTCTACAACGGGGACTGCGCTATCACCACCGCCTCTTCCGGCTCGCTGGCGGACATCCGTCAGTACGCCAAATTCAACTACGGCGTGGGCATGATGCCGTACGACGCTGATGCCAAAGGCGCGCCGCAGAACGCCATTATCGGCGGGGCCAGCCTGTGGGTGATGCAGGGCAAAGACAAAGAAACCTACAAAGGCGTGGCGGAGTTCCTCGACTTCCTGACCAAACCGGAAATCGCTGCCGAATGGCACCAGAAAACCGGCTATCTGCCGATCACCAAAGCGGCGTATGACCTGACCCGTCAGCAGGGCTTCTACGACAAGAACCCGGGGGCGGATATCGCCACGCGCCAGATGATGAACAAGCCGCCGTTGCCGTTCACCAAAGGCCTGCGTCTGGGCAACATGCCGCAGATTCGCACCATTGTGGATGAAGAGTTGGAGTCGGTATGGACCGGCAAGAAAACCCCGCAGCAGGCGCTGGATTCCGCCGTCGAGCGTGGGAATCAGCTACTGCGTCGCTTTGAGAAATCAACGAAATCGTAATGAGTGAAATGCCCGGTGGCGCTGCGCTTACCGGGCCTACGCACTGCCTCGTGTAGGCCGGGTAAGGCCATGCCGCCACCCGGCGTTTTCTGGAAAAGAGCCAATCTATGTCATCATCCCGTCCGGTATTTCGCTCGCGCTGGCTGCCCTATGTGCTGGTCGCGCCGCAGCTCGCCATTACCGTTATTTTCTTTATCTGGCCTGCGGGTGAAGCGTTGTGGTATTCGCTGCAGAACGTCGATCCGTTCGGGCTTTCCAGTGAATTTGTCGGCTTCGATAACTTCATTGCCCTGTTCCACGACAGCTACTACCTCGACGCATTCTGGACCACCCTCAAATTCAGCGGCATGGTGACCGTCAGCGGTCTGCTGGTGTCGCTGTTCTTCGCCGCGCTGGTCGATTATGTGGTGCGCGGCAGCCGTCTGTACCAAACCCTGATGCTGCTGCCCTATGCCGTGGCCCCGGCCATCGCCGCGGTGCTGTGGATTTTCCTCTTCAACCCCGGGCGCGGGCTGATCACCCACTGGCTGGACATGGTGGGCTACAACTGGAACCACGCGCAAAACAGCGGTCAGGCGATGTTCCTCGTCGTCTTCGCTTCGGTGTGGAAGCAAATCAGCTACAACTTCCTGTTCTTCTTTGCCGCACTGCAATCCATTCCCCGTTCGCTGGTGGAAGCCGCCGCCATCGACGGCGCGGGCCCGGTGCGCCGCTTCTTTGCGATTGCGCTGCCGCTGATTGCCCCGGTGAGTTTCTTCCTGCTGGTGGTGAATCTGGTGTATGCCTTCTTCGACACCTTCCCGGTGATTGACGCAGCGACGGCGGGCGGCCCGGTGCAAGCCACCACCACGCTTATCTACAAAATTTACCGCGAAGGCTTTGCCGGGCTGGATCTTTCCGCATCGGCGGCGCAGTCGGTGGTGCTGATGGGGCTGGTGATTGTGCTGACGGTGGTTCAGTTCCGCTACGTGGAAAGTAAGGTGCGCTATCAATGATTGAACAACGTCGCGGGCTGACCTGGTTCAGCCACATCATGTTGATTCTGGGGATTGCGGTGATCCTGTTCCCGCTGTACGTCGCGTTTGTCGCGGCAACGCTGGATGACAAAGCCGTTTTCGCCACGCCGATGACGCTGATCCCCGGCTCGCATCTGCTTGAAAACATGAAAACTATCTGGCTACAGGGCGTCGGGGCCAACAGTGCGCCGTTCTGGCTGCTGTTGCTGAACAGTTTCGTCATGGCGTTTACCATCACGGTGGGCAAAATCGCGGTGTCGATGCTTTCCGCCTTTGCCATCGTCTGGTTCCGCTTTCCCCTGCGTAACCTGTTCTTCTGGATGATTTTTATCACCCTGATGTTGCCGGTCGAGGTGCGTATTTTCCCGACGGTGGAAGTGATCGCCAACCTCAAATTGCTCGACAGCTACACCGGGCTGACGCTGCCGCTGATGGCGTCGGCCACCGCCACCTTCCTGTTTCGCCAGTTCTTTATGACGCTACCGGATGAGTTGATGGAAGCGGCGCGAATCGACGGTGCATCGCCGATGCGTTTTTTCCGCGACATCGTGCTGCCGCTGTCGAAAACCAATCTGGCGGCGCTATTTGTCATCACCTTTATCTACGGCTGGAACCAGTATCTGTGGCCGTTGTTGATTATCACCGACGCGAATCTCGGCACGGCGGTGGCGGGTATCAAAGGGATGATCGCCACCGGCGAAGGCACCACGGCGTGGAATCAGGTGATGGCGGCGATGCTGCTGACGCTGATCCCGCCCGTTATTATCGTATTAGCCATGCAGCGTGCGTTCGTGCGTGGTTTAGTGGACAGTGAGAAATAAGATGGCTGGACTGAAATTACAGGCTGTAACCAAAAGCTGGGATAACGGCAAAACGCAGGTGATCCAGCCGCTGACGCTGGACGTATCCGACGGCGAATTTATCGTGATGGTCGGCCCGTCGGGCTGTGGCAAATCGACGCTGCTGCGCATGGTGGCCGGGCTGGAGCGGGTGTCCAGCGGCGATATCTGGATTGACCGTCAGCGCGTGACCGAGCTGGAACCGAAAGAGCGCGGCATCGCGATGGTGTTCCAGAACTACGCCTTATATCCGCACATGAGTGTGGAAGAAAACATGGCCTGGGGCCTGAAAATTCGCGGCATGGGCAAAGGGCATATCGCCGAGAAGGTGAAAGAGGCGGCGCGCATTCTGGAGCTGGATGCGTTACTTAAACGCCGTCCGCGTGAACTGTCCGGCGGGCAGCGCCAGCGCGTGGCGATGGGGCGTGCTATCGTGCGCGATCCGGCGGTGTTCCTGTTCGATGAACCGCTGTCTAACCTCGATGCCAAGCTGCGCGTGCAGATGCGCCTCGAGCTGCAACAATTACATCGTCGCCTGAACACCACGTCGCTGTATGTGACGCACGATCAGGTCGAAGCGATGACCCTCGCCCAGCGGGTGATGGTGATGAACAAAGGCATTGCCGAGCAGATTGGCACCCCGGTTGAAGTGTATGAAAAGCCTGCCAGCCGCTTCGTGGCGAGCTTTATCGGGAGCCCGGCGATGAACCTGCTCGACGGGCGCGTGAGTACGTCTGGCACCCATTTCGAACTCGACAGCGGCATGGCGCTGCCGTTGAACTGGCTGTATCGCGGCTACGCCGGGCGCCGCATGACGCTGGGTATCCGTCCGGAACATATTGCGCTAAGCTCGCAGGCCGAAGGTGGCGTACCGCTGGTGATGGATACGCTGGAAATTTTGGGTGCAGATAACCTCGCGCACGGTCGTTGGGGGGAGCAAAAAATGGTGGTGCGTTTACCGCATCAGCACCGCCCGACGGCAGGCACCACGCTGTGGCTGCATCTGCCGGAAAATCATCTGCATCTGTTCGATGGCGAAACAGGACAACGAGTATGAGCCACTGGCCTTATCCCCGCATCGTCGCCCACCGTGGCGGCGGTAAACGTGCCCCGGAAAACACCCTCGCGGCGATTGACGTCGGCGCGCGCTACGGCCACACGATGATCGAATTTGACGCCAAGCTGTCAAAAGACGGGCAGATTTTCCTGCTGCATGACGACAATCTCGAGCGCACCAGCAACGGCTGGGGCGTGGCGGGTGAGCTTGAGTGGAACAAGCTGCTACAGGTCGATGCCGGAAGCTGGTTTAGCAGCGAGTATAAAGGCGAGCCGCTGCCGCTGCTGTCGCAGGTGGCGGAGCGCTGTCGTACGCACGGCATGATGGCCAATATCGAAATCAAACCGACCACCGGCACCGGGCCGCTGACCGGCAAAACGGTTGCCCTTGCGGCGCGCGAACTGTGGGCGGGTATGACGCCGCCGCTACTCTCATCGTTTGACATCGACGCGCTGGAAGCCGCACAAGAAGCGGCCCCTGAACTGCCACGCGGGCTGTTACTGGATGACTGGCGCGATGACTGGCAGGCATTGACCACGCGGCTGGGATGCGTGTCGATTCACCTTTATCACAAGCTGTTGGATGAAGCGCGGGTGAACATGTTGAAAGCGGCGGGGCTGCACATTCTGGTGTACACCGTGAATAAACCCCAGCGGGCATCAGAGCTGCTGCGCTGGGGTGTGGACGCCATCTGTACCGATGTGATTGACGTTATCGGGCCAGACTTCCGCTGAGGCCCTTTGCTGTTAACGAGAAAGCGGCTGCGGGTTAGACGGCGTACTCAACAGGTCGCCGTTTTGAGTCTGCGGTAGCATGTGCTGCTGCGAACTGTTAAGCGTTCTGTCACTGTTGCCGCTTAACATCCCGCCGTTGGTGTTCGGCAGCACCTGCTCCCCCGGCTGGCCGTTCAGCACTCGCTGCTGATTGCTGTTCATCTGCGTTTGCAAATGCTGCTGCTGAACCTGGTTTTGGTTCTGCAGCTGCTGATTCAACATCCCTTTTTGCTGTTGCTGCTGCGTATTCATCTGCGTTTGCATCCGCTGCTGGCTCGGGATCACATACCCTGGCTGGTTGGGGTTGTTGGTGGTGTTGAGTGGCTGTGCTAAAACGGCAAACGGCATTAACGCCGCAAGAAAAATTAACTTGTTCATTGTGTCCTCCTCCCCGATAGGGGCTTCCCTTAAGTTTACCTCCAATTGCCCATTTCGATGATTTTTTAGGAATTCTGAACCAGGATTAAGCGGGAGCACAACACCCATCACCTGGAGAATAACAATGACAGAAACGCGTTTTTGGCGCGGGGCGGCGATTGCGGCTCTGCTGGCAGGAGGGACGTTCAGCGTGGCGGCGACCGAGCCGACACCCGCTGCACCGCCGGTGTCTTACGGTGTGGAAGAAGATGTTTTCCACCCGGTGACGGCCCAGAAGGGCATGGTCGCGACGGTGGATGAAACGGCGACGAAAGTCGGCGTGGAGATACTGAAACAGGGCGGGAATGCGGTAGATGCCGCGGTGGCCGTGGGTTACGCGCTGGCGGTCACGCACCCGCAGGCGGGGAACCTCGGCGGCGGTGGTTTTATGCTGTTGCGCACCAAAGACGGGAAAACGACCTCGATCGACTTCCGTGAAATGGCCCCCGCGCAGGCCACCCGCGATATGTTCCTCGACGATCAGGGCAATCCTGACAGCAAAAAATCGCTGACGTCGCACCTGGCATCCGGCACGCCGGGCACCGTGGCCGGTTTCTCGCTGGCGCTGAAAGAGTACGGCACGATGCCGCTCAACAAAGTGGTGCGTCCGGCCATCAAGCTCGCGAAAGAGGGCTTTATCGTTAACGATGCGCTGGCGGATGACCTGAAAACCTACGGATCTGAAGTCATTCCTCAACACGAAAATAGCAAAGCCATCTTCTGGAAAGATGGCGAGCCGCTGAAGAAGGGCGACAAGCTGGTGCAGGCCAACCTGGCGAAAAGCCTGGAGATGATTGCTGAGAACGGGCCGGATGCGTTTTATAAAGGCGACATTGCCGACCAGATTGCCGATGAAATGAAAAAGAACGGCGGGCTGATTAGCAAAGAGGACCTGGCGAATTACAAAGCGGTGGAGCGTGAGCCCATCAGCGGCGACTACCGCGGCTATCAAGTGTTCTCCATGCCGCCGCCGTCTTCCGGGGGCATTCATATTGTTCAAATCCTGAATATCCTCGAAAACTTCGATATGCATAAATACGGCTTTGGCAGTGCCGATGCGATGCAAATCATGGCGGAGGCCGAGAAGCACGCCTATGCCGATCGCTCGGAATACCTCGGCGACCCAGATTTCGTCAAGGTGCCGTGGCAGGCGTTGACCAGCAAGGCTTACGCCAAATCCATTGCTGACGAAATCGATGTCAACAAAGCCAAACCGTCGAGCCAGATCCGTCCGGGGAAACTCGCGCCGTATGAAAGCAACCAGACCACCCATTTCTCGGTGGTGGATAAAGACGGCAACGCGGTGGCGGTGACCTACACCCTCAACACCGTCTTTGGCACCGGCATTGTGGCGGGCAATAGCGGCATTCTGATGAACAACCAGATGGACGACTTCTCAGCCAAACCGGGCGTGCCGAACGTGTACGGCCTGGTTGGCGGGGATGCGAACGCCGTCGGGCCGCATAAGCGTCCGCTGTCGTCGATGTCGCCAACTATCGTGGTGAAAGACGGGAAAACCTGGCTGGTCACCGGCAGCCCGGGCGGCAGCCGAATTATCACCACCGTGCTGCAAATGGTGGTGAATACTATCGACTTTGGCATGAACGTCGCCGAAGCGACCAACGCGCCGCGCTTCCATCACCAGTGGCTGCCGGATGAACTGCGAGTCGAAAAAGGCTTTAGCCCGGATACGCTGAAGCTGCTGACGGATAAAGGTCAGAAAGTGGCGGTGAAAGAGGCGATGGGCAGCACCCAGAGCATCATGGTCGGCCCGGATGGCACGCTGTACGGTGCGTCGGACCCGCGTTCAGTAGATGATTTAACGGCGGGGTACTGATTTTATTGCCCGGCGGCACTGCGTTTGCCGGACCTACGGTTGTGTAGGCCCGGCAAGCTTAGCGCCGCCGGGCGCATGCCTGACGAATTATTTCATCCGCGCCATAAAATACGCATCCACGTATTCGCCGTTGCGCAGGGCAAAGTTTTTGCCGGTGCCTTCCACTTCGAACCCGAATTTGCGGTACAGGCCGATGCCTAATGGATTATCGACGAATACCGTCAATTCAATCCGCTCCACGCGCAGCCAGTTATCACACAGATTCACCATCTCACGTAGCAGCGCACTGCCGACGCCCCGGTTCTGAAATTCCGACGCGACACTGATACCAAAGGTGGCGACATGGCTGCGACGTGGGTTTTCCATTACGTCGAGCACCAGATGGCCAACTACCCGTTCGTCGATGCAGGCCACGAGCTGGCGTCTGTTGGGTTTACGTGCCACGCGTTCGTGCCACATCTCCATCGAAGGGTGAGGAATTTGTAGCGTCGAGTGATAAACATCCGCATGCGTGTGCATCTGATGTAAAGCGGCTGCGTCGGCGGCGTCAACGTGGCGGACGATTATCTCACTCGTACTCATTCCTTTTTCCTTATCCCGTCTGCGGGAGGTTAGTTGTCCCCTTTAACATCTCCGAGTCACCAAAATTCGTCAACCGCTGATTTTTATCAAAAAGGGGTAGACAAGTGCGAATGATAATGATTATTATTGCCATGCGTTCAGGGAGACCCTTACGGAGAACCTGAAAGCACGACATTGCTCACATTGCTTCCAGTATTATTTTGTAGCCAGCCTCGCGCTGGCTTTTTTTTTATTTTTAACCTGGCTTACTGGCCATTTTGTCCCCGGGAAGTGCTCGGTCTCCTCACGTACATTAAGTACGCTCCGGGCCCTGCGCGCTTGCCGTGAACATACTGTCTGCGCCGCCGACGGTTAAAATGACACACGCGACACTGCACGCAAACTTGCGCTATGGTAGGCGACAGTAACCTTAAAAAGGACTGAGCCATGACCCTACATTGTGCATTTATTGGTTTCGGAAAAAGCACCACCCGCTATCACCTCCCGTACGTTCTTAACCGCAAAGACAGCTGGCATGTGGCGCATATCTATCGTCGCAGCCCGAAGCCGGAAGAGCAGCATCCGCAGTATCAACATATTCATTTCACCAGCGATCTGAACGACGTGCTGAACGATCCGCAGGTCAAGCTGGTGGTGGTCTGTACGCATGCCGACAGCCATTTTGATTATGCGAAACGGGCGCTGGAAGCCGGGAAAAACGTGCTGGTGGAGAAACCGTTTACCCCGACGCTGGCTGAGGCCAAAACGCTGTTTGCGCTGGCAAAAGAGAAAGGACTGACGGTCACGCCGTACCAGAACCGTCGCTTTGATTCCTGCTTCCTGACCGCCAAAAAAGCGATTGAGAGCGGCAAGCTGGGCGAAATCGTGGAAATCGAAAGCCATTTCGATTACTACCGTCCGGTCGCGGAAACCAAACCGGGCCTGCCGCAGGATGGCGCGTTTTACGGCCTGGGCGTGCACACCATGGACCAGATTATCTCGCTGTTTGGCCGCCCGAATAACGTCGCCTACGACATCCGCAGCCTGCGCAATAAAGCCAACCCGGATGACACCTTTGAAGCGCAGCTTTTCTACGGCGACCTGAAAGCGATCGTCAAAACCAGCCATCTGGTGAAAATCGATTACCCGAAATTTATCGTCCACGGCACTAACGGTTCGTACCTGAAATACGGTATCGACCAGCAGGAAACCAGCCTCAAGGCCAACATCATGCCAGGTGAACCGGGCTTTGGCGCTGACGACAGTATCGGACACATCGAATACATGAACGCCGAAGGCGTCAGCGTGAGCGAAGAGGTGAAACCGGAAATCGGCGACTACGGCCGGGTGTACGACGCGCTGTATGACACGCTTAAAAACGGGGCGCCGAATTACGTCAAGGAAACTGAAGTTCTCACCAACCTTGAGATCCTCGAGCGGGCCTTCGAACAAGCTTCTCCTGCCACGATAACCCTCGCGAAATAAGCGGTTTTGGCTCCTCTGAAGTTGTTCATAAATTTTGAACAGAGGAGTCAATTTTCACCCACTATCATCCTGAACCGTTCGGGTCCACACTAACTCCATCGAAACGAACACGGAGTTAGACATCATGATTTTCTTACGCAAAGCAAACGAACGTGGCCATGCAAATCACGGCTGGCTGGACTCCTGGCACACCTTCTCGTTCGCCAATTATTACGACGCGAACTTCATGGGCTTCTCTGCGCTTCGGGTCATTAATGACGACGTGATTGATGCCGGTCAGGGCTTTGGCACTCACCCGCACAAAGACATGGAAATCCTGACCTACGTGCTGGAAGGGGCCGTGGAGCACGAAGACAGCATGGGCAATAAAGAGCAGGTGCCTGCCGGTGAATTCCAGATCATGAGCGCCGGGACCGGCGTGCGTCACTCGGAGTACAACCCGAGTAAAACGGAAAAATTGCACCTGTATCAAATCTGGATTATCCCGCAGGAAACGGGCATTACGCCGCGCTATGAGCAGCGTCGTTTTGATGCCGAGCAGGGCAAACAGCTGGTGCTGTCGCCGGATGCGCGTGACGGTTCCCTGAAAGTGAATCAGGACATGGAACTCTATCGCTGGGCGCTGCTGAAAGACGAGCAGTCGGTGCATCAGATTTCGGCGGATCGCCGGGTGTGGGTCCAGGTCGTGAAAGGTGAAGTGTCCATTAACGGCACCAAAGCCACCGCCGCCGATGGTCTGGCCATCTGGGATGAGCAGGCGATTTCGGTCCATGCCGACAGCAATGCTGAAATCCTGCTGTTCGATCTGCCGCCGGTATGATCCTGATTAAATAAATTTCAGAACCTTTCCCCAATGGGGGAAGGTTCTGCTGCGTCCATGATAAACTGAGGCAATGTTTCCCCTTTATCAGCCTCCGGACGATGAAAAAGAAAAGACCCGTACTTCAGGATGTTGCCGATCGCGTCGGCGTGACCAAAATGACGGTCAGTCGTTTTTTGCGCAACCCGGAACAGGTTTCCGAGGCGCTGCGCGGCAAAATTGCTATCGCTCTTGATGAACTGGGTTACATCCCCAACCGCGCCCCGGACATTTTGTCCAACTCGACCAGCCGCGCGATTGGTGTCCTTCTTCCTTCACTGACCAACCAGGTTTTCGCGGAAGTGCTGAAAGGCATTGAAAGCGTGACCGATGCCTACGGCTACCAGGCCATGCTCGCCCACTACGGCTACAAGCCGGAAATGGAAGAGGAGCGTCTGGAATCGATGCTCTCCTGGAACATCGACGGGCTGATCCTTTCTGAGCGCAACCACACTGCGCGCACCCGCAAAATGATTGAAGTCTCCGGCATTCCGGTGGTTGAACTGATGGACAGCCAGTCGCCGTGCATCGATATCGCCGTGGGTTTCGACAACTTCGAAGCCGCCCGCCAGATGACCGCCACCATCATTTCACGCGGCCACCGTCACATCGCCTATCTTGGCGCCCGCCTCGACGAACGTACCCTCATCAAACAGCAGGGCTACGAACAAGCGATGCGCGAAGCGGGCCTGACGCCGTACAGCGTGATGGTTGAGCAGTCGTCATCGTATTCATCCGGGATTGAGCTGATGCGCCAGGCGCGTCGTGAATATCCGCAGCTCGACGGTATTTTCTGTACCAACGATGACCTTGCGGTGGGCGCGGCGTTTGAATGTCAGCGCCTGGGCTTAAAAATCCCCGACGACATGGCGATTGCCGGTTTCCACGGCCACGATATCGGCCAGGTGATGGAACCGCGTCTGGCGAGCGTGCTGACCCCGCGCGAACGCATGGGCCGCATCGGTGCTGAGCGCCTGCTGGCCCGTATTCGAGGTGAAATTGTGACGCCTAAGATGTTAGATTTAGGTTTCACATTGTCACCAGGCGGATCAATTTAAACTGACAAGTTTGAAGTAGATCACACAACGCAGTTTATCGTCCGGATGGTTATTGCTTATCCACAAGCCCGGCAGGACAATGTTACCGATAACAGTTACCCGTAACAAACCGACCTGTGGGAGCAATGCTTTGAGCACGACTAACCATGATCACCATGTCTACGTTTTGATGGGCGTCTCTGGTAGCGGTAAATCTGCCGTCGCCAGCGAAGTCGCGTATCAGCTGCACGCCGCATTTCTTGATGGCGATTTCCTCCATCCGCGCAGCAATATCGTCAAGATGTCCTCCGGCGAAGCGCTGAACGACGACGACCGCAAACCGTGGCTCCAGGCCCTGAACGACGCCGCTTTCGCGATGCAGCGCACCAATAAAGTGTCGCTGATTGTCTGTTCAGCCCTGAAAAAAACCTACCGCGACCTGCTGCGCGATGGCAATCCGAACCTCTCCTTTATCTACATGAAGGGCGATTTCGACGTAATCGAAAGCCGTCTGAAAGCGCGTAAAGGCCACTTCTTCAAAACCCAAATGCTGGTGACGCAGTTTGAAACGCTGCAAGAGCCGGGCGCGGACGAAGCTGACGTGCTGGTGGTCGATATCGATCAGCCGCTGGAAGGCGTTGTCGCGAGTACCATCGAGTTAATCAACAAAGGCAGTAAGTAGTGACTACATTAACGCTGGTTTTAACAGCAGTCGGCTCAGTCTTGCTGCTGCTGTTTTTAGTGATGAAGGCGCGTATGCACGCCTTCGTTGCTTTGATGGTGGTGTCTATTGGTGCAGGGCTTTTCTCGGGGATGCCGCTCGATAAAATTGCTGACACCATGCAAAAAGGGATGGGCGGTACGCTCGGCTTCCTCGCGATCGTGGTCGCGCTGGGGGCGATGTTCGGCAAAATTCTGCATGAGACCGGCGCGGTCGATCAGATTGCCGTCAAAATGCTGAAGTCCTTCGGACACAGTCGGGCGCATTACGCGATAGGCCTCGCAGGGCTTATCTGTGCGCTGCCGCTGTTCTTCGAAGTGGCTATCGTGCTGCTGATTAGCGTCGCGTTTTCCATGGCGCGTCACACCGGGACCAACCTGGTGAAACTGGTGATCCCTCTGTTTGCGGGTGTGGCTGCGGCTGCGGCGTTCCTGCTGCCAGGGCCTGCGCCGATGCTGCTGGCTTCGCAGATGCACGCTGATTTTGGCTGGATGATTTTGATTGGCCTGTGCGCGGCCATTCCGGGGATGATTATCGCCGGGCCGCTGTGGGGTAACTTCATCAGCCGTCACGTTGAGCTGCACATTCCGGACGATATCTCCGAGCCGCATCTGGGCGAAGGCAAAATGCCGAGCTTTGGTTTCAGCCTCGCGCTGATCCTGCTGCCGCTGGTGCTGGTTGGTCTGAAAACTATCGCCGCTCACTTTGTGCCGCAGGGTTCTACGGCGTATGAGTGGTTCGAGTTTATCGGCCATCCATTTACCGCCATCCTTGTCGCGTGTCTGGTGGCGATTTACGGCCTGGCGATGCGTCAGGGCATGCCGAAAGATCGCGTGATGGAAATCTGCGGCGCGGCGCTGCAACCGGCGGGTATTATTCTGCTGGTGATCGGTGCGGGCGGCGTGTTCAAACAGGTGCTGGTAGATTCCGGTGTGGGTCCGGCGCTCGGTGAAGCGTTAACCGGCATGGGCCTGCCGATTGCCATTACCTGCTTCGTGCTGGCGGCCGCGGTGCGCATCATTCAGGGTTCCGCTACCGTTGCGTGTCTGACGGCGGTCGGCCTGGTGATGCCGGTCATTGAGCAGCTGCATTACAGCGGCGCGCAGATGGCGGCCCTGTCTATCTGTATCGCCGGCGGTTCAATCGTTGTGAGCCACGTGAACGACGCGGGCTTCTGGCTGTTCGGTAAGTTTACCGGCGCGACCGAAGCGCAAACGCTGAAAACCTGGACGCTGATGGAAACCATTCTGGGGACCGTGGGCGCGATTGTCGGGATGATTGCGTTTACGTTGTTGAGTTAACAAAAAGAGTGAGTGCGGCCTGATGCCCTCTCCCCGGCCCTCTCCCACAGGGAGAGGGTGCAAACACTAAAAATGACGACCAAAGGTCGCCATTTTGCTTTTACCTAGCCTTTCATCCACACCCGGATTCCATCCAGGAACATCTGGGTCGCCAGCATCACCAGAATCAACCCCATCAGGCGTTCCAGCGCATTCACACCTTTCTCGCCAAGCAGGCGTAAAAACAGTCCGGACTGCAACAGAATCGCCACCGTGCCGCCCCAGGCGAGCATCAGCGCGAGCACTAAATGGCTCATCTTATTGGGATACTGATGCGACAGCAGCATCAGCGTTGCCAGCAGTGACGGCCCGGCAACCAGCGGAATCGCCAGCGGCACAATAAACGGTTCTTCACCCGCAGGTAAGCCGTTGCTGGCGCCTTCGGCACCCGGAAAAATCATCTTTATGGCAATCAGGAACAAAATGATGCCGCCAGAGATAGAAACGGTCTCCGCGCTCAGGTTCAGGAACGCGAGGATTTTTTCTCCGGCAAACAGGAAAATGAGCATGATCAGCAGGGCAATCAGCAGCTCACGGATCATGATGGCCCGGCGGCGCTTGGGCTCGGTGTGTTTCAGTACCGACATAAAAATCGGCAGGTTGCCCAGCGGATCCATAATCAGGATCAACAGCACCGCGGCGGAAAGGATTTCACTCATAGATTGTTCCCTGATAATTGTGTTTCACACGGTCTTTACGCATTGAAAATGAACACGTTAAATAAGCTTCTTTACTGAATCCTGCTGGATCATTGATTTTTTTCACTTGCGACTTTGGCTGCATTTTGTAATGTGAGGGATACCCTGCCTTCTTTTGATGGAAACGGGGTCAGCACAACAGCACACACCTCTGCAGGAACACACGCTATGAAAAATGTTGGTTTTATCGGCTGGCGCGGAATGGTCGGCTCTGTACTCATGCAACGCATGATAGAAGAGCGCGATTTTGACGCCATCCGCCCGGTCTTCTTCTCTACCTCTCAGTTCGGTCAGGCTGCGCCTGCATTCGGCACTCAGCCTGCTGGCACGCTGCAAGATGCCTTCGACCTGGAGGCGCTGAAGGCGCTCGACATTATTGTCACCTGCCAGGGCGGCGATTATACCAACGAAATCTATCCAAAGCTGCGTGAAAGCGGCTGGCAGGGTTACTGGATTGACGCAGCCTCTTCGCTGCGCATGAACGACGACGCCATTATTATTCTGGATCCGGTTAACCAGGCTGTCATTACCGACGGCCTCAATAACGGCGTAAAAACGTTTGTGGGCGGAAACTGTACCGTCAGCCTGATGCTGATGTCCCTCGGCGGCCTGTTCGCAGAAGGCCTGGTGGAGTGGGCATCCGTGGCAACCTATCAGGCAGCCTCCGGCGGCGGCGCGCGCCATATGCGTGAACTGCTGAGCCAGATGGGCGCGCTGCACCACTACGTTGCGGATGAACTGGCTAACCCGGCGTCGGCCATTCTGGATATCGAACGTAAAGTCACTGCGCTTTCCCGCAGCGGCGACCTGCCAGTCGACAACTTCGGCGTACCGCTGGCCGGGAGCCTGATCCCGTGGATCGACAAACAGCTCGATAACGGCCAGAGCCGCGAAGAGTGGAAAGGCCAGGCCGAGACCAACAAAATCCTCGCCAGCCAGAACGTGATCCCGGTTGACGGTCTGTGCGTTCGCATTGGCGCACTGCGCTGCCACAGCCAGGCGTTCACCCTCAAACTGAAAAAAGACGTGTCGATCCCGACGGTGGAAGCCCTGCTGGCGGCGCACAACCCGTGGGCCAAAGTGGTGCCAAACGATCGCGACATCACGATGCGCGAACTGACCCCAGCAGCAGTTACCGGCACGTTGAGCACCCCGGTCGGGCGGTTACGTAAACTGAATATGGGGCCGGAATATCTCTCTGCCTTCACCGTCGGCGATCAGCTCCTCTGGGGCGCCGCCGAGCCGCTACGCCGCATGTTGAGGCAATTAGCGTAACGAAATGAAAAAAGGGGTGCTGAGTCACCCCTTTTTTGTGCCTGTCGTTTTATACGTAATATGTATTTCCTTCATTTTTACCGGGAGTCAGATAAAGCCTTGGCTATGCTTTAAGGGAGAAGTTTTTCCCTGAGGGTGGGATGGCGCAGAAGAGGACGCTTACGGGCTGCGTTGTTCAGGTCAAAAAAAGTCGCTACAGGTACTGGAAACAGCGGCACCTATAACAGGATGAATAGCATGTCCGATCGTATTGAGAAAGACGTGATTAATGCCCTTATTGCTGGCCATTTTGCGGATCCGTTTTCCGTGCTTGGCATGCATTGCACCGACGCGGGGCTGGAAGTGCGCGCCCTGTTACCTGACGCCACCGAAGTGTGGGTCGTCGAACCGAAAACCGGCCGCAAGATAGGGCAGCTCGACTGCCTCGATTCGCGCGGTTTCTTCTGCGGTGTCATGCCGCGTCGCAAAAATGCTTTCCGCTACCAACTGGCTGTGCTTTGGCACGGGCAGCAAAACCTGATTGATGACCCGTACAGTTTCGGCCCGCTATTGCAGGAGATGGACGCCTGGCTGCTGTCGGAAGGCACGCATTTGCGGCCTTACGAAACGCTGGGTGCGCACGCCGCGACCATGGATGGCATCACCGGGACCCGCTTCTCGGTTTGGGCACCGAATGCCCGGCGCGTGTCGGTGGTCGGGCAGTTCAACTATTGGGACGGTCGCCGCCATCCGATGCGCCTGCGGGCGGAATCGGGCATCTGGGAGCTGTTCATCCCCGGTGCGCATAACGGTCAGCTGTATAAATTCGAAATGATCGATGCTCACGGCGAGCTGCGGATCAAAGCCGACCCGTACGCCTTCGAAGCGCAAATGCGCCCGGAAACGGCGTCGCTGATTTGCGGGCTGCCGGAAAAAATCGAGCAGCCGGAATCCCGCCGAAACGCGAATAATTTTGATGCGCCAATTTCCATTTACGAAGTGCACCTCGGTTCCTGGCGTCGGCACACCGACAACAACTTCTGGCTGAGCTACCGCGAGCTGGCGGACCAGCTGGTGCCGTACGCCAAATGGATGGGCTTCACCCATCTGGAACTGCTGCCAATTAACGAGCACCCGTTCGACGGCAGCTGGGGTTATCAGCCCACCGGGTTATATGCGCCCACGCGTCGATTCGGCACGCGGGAAGATTTCCGCTATTTCATCAACGCGGCGCACAACGCCGGGCTGAACGTGATTCTCGACTGGGTGCCGGGTCATTTCCCCTCCGATGATTTTGCGCTGGCAAAATTTGACGGCACCGAGCTGTACGAGCACAGCGATCCGCGCGAAGGTTACCACCAGGACTGGAACACCCTGATTTACAACTATGGCCGCCGGGAAGTGCAGAATTTCTTAGTCGGTAACGCGCTGTACTGGATTGAGCGTTTCGGCATTGATGCCCTGCGCGTCGACGCCGTCGCCTCGATGATTTACCGCGACTACAGCCGCAAAGCGGGCGAGTGGGTGCCGAACGAACACGGCGGGCGCGAAAACCTCGAAGCCATCGAATTCTTGCGCAGCACCAACCGCATTCTCGGTGAACAGGTGCCAGGCGCGGTGAGCATGGCAGAAGAGTCCACCGACTTTGCTGGCGTCTCGCGTCCACCGGACATGGGCGGGCTGGGCTTCTGGTACAAGTGGAACCTGGGCTGGATGCACGACACCCTCGACTACATGAAGCTCGACCCGGTGTACCGCAAACATCATCACGACAAACTGACCTTCGGCATGCTGTACAACGGCACCGAAAACTTCGTGCTGCCGCTGTCGCACGACGAAGTGGTCCACGGCAAAAAATCCATTCTCGACCGCATGCCGGGCGACGCGTGGCAGAAGTTTGCCAACCTGCGCGCCTACTACGGCTGGCTGTACGCGTTCCCGGGCAAAAAGCTGCTGTTTATGGGCAATGAGTTTGCTCAGGGGCGCGAATGGAATCACGACGCCAGCCTCGACTGGCATCTGCTGAGCGGTGGCGACAACTGGCATCACGGCGTGCAGCGCCTGGTGCGCGACCTGAACCTGACCTATCGCCATCACAAGGCGATGCACGAACTGGATTACGACAATTACGGTTTCGAGTGGTTGGTGGTCGACGACCACGAGCGCTCGGTGTTTGTGTTCGTGCGCCGCGACAGGCAGGGCAACGAAATCATTGTCGCCAGCAACTTCACCCCGGTTCCACGCCACGAATACCGGTTTGGTATTAACCAACCTGGGCGCTGGCGCGAAGTGATGAACACCGATTCGATGCACTATCACGGCAGTAATGCGGGGAATGCGGGCGGCGTTCATAGCGATGAGATTGCCAGCCATAACCGCCAGCACTCGCTGTCGCTGACGCTGCCGCCGTTGTCGACCATCTGGCTGGTGCGGGAGGGGGAATGACTAAACTCACGGCGGGAAAACCGACGCCGCTTGGCGCAAGCTACGACGGCAACGGCGTGAACTTCACGCTTTTCTCTGCGCATGCACAGCGGGTTGAACTCTGCGTGTTTGACGAAGACGGCAATGAACGGCGTGAGGATTTACCGGGCCGTGACGGCGACGTGTGGCACGGTTATCTGGCCGATGTGCGCCCGGGGCTACGTTACGGTTTCCGCGTTCACGGGCCATGGGATCCGTTGCAGGGGCACCGTTTTAATCCGGCGAAGCTGCTGCTGGATCCGTGCGCCTATCGCGTTGACGGCGAAGCCACGGACGATCCGATATTGCACGGTGGGCACGATAGCCCTGACAGCAGAGACAGCGCCGCAGTTGCACCCCGATCGGTGGTGGTGGATTTGCACTACGACTGGGGCCAGGACGCTTTCCCGCGCACGCCGTGGGGCAACACCGTTATCTACGAAGCGCACGTCAAAGGGTTGACGTATCTGCACCCCGGTATTCCGAAAGCGCTGGCCGGAACCTATGGCGCGCTCGCCCATCCGCTGATGATTGCCTATTTCAAAAAGCTCGGTATCACCGCGCTGGAGCTGCTGCCGGTGGCGCATTTCGCCAGCGAGCCGCGCCTGCAACGGCTGGGGCTGTCTAACTATTGGGGCTACAACCCGCTGGCGATGTTCGCCGTTGACCCGCGCTATGCGCTGTCGGCCAAGAACGCGCTGAACGAATTTCGTGACGCGGTGAAAGCGCTGCACGCCGCGGGCATTGAGGTGATTCTCGATATCGTGCTGAACCACAGCGCGGAGATCGATCTCGACGGCCCGACCTTCTCCCTGCGCGGAATCGACAACCGTAGCTATTATTGGATAAGGGACGATGGCGATTACCACAACTGGACCGGCTGCGGAAACACCCTGAATCTCAGCACGCCGGGCTCGGTGGAATATGCGCGCCAGTGCCTGCGTTTTTGGGTCGATGAGTGTCACGTCGACGGTTTCCGTTTCGATCTCGCCACGGTGATGGGCCGAACGCCCGAGTTTCGCCAGGATGCGCCGCTGTTTGAGGCGATTAAAAACGATCCCCACTTGAGCGCGGTGAAGCTGATTGCTGAACCGTGGGATATCGGCGACGGCGGTTATCAGGTGGGCAACTTCCCGCCGATGTTTGCCGAATGGAACGATCATTTCCGGGATGCGACCCGGCGGTTTTGGTTACAACAAAGCCTGTCGCTTGGCGAGTTCGCCAGCCGCTTTGCCGCCTCCGGCGACGTGTTCCAGCGTAATGGTCGTCTGCCGTCCGCGTCGGTCAACCTGGTGACGGCACATGACGGTTTCACCCTGCGCGACTGTGTTTGTTTCAATCAGAAACACAATGAGGCAAACGGTGAAGAAAACCGCGACGGGACCAGCAATAACCATAGCTTTAACCATGGTATAGAAGGGTTAGACGGCACTCTTGATGTGATTGAGCGGCGACGCGCCAGCGTCCATGCCCTGATGGCCTCACTGCTTTTATCACAAGGGACGCCGATGATACTGGCCGGGGACGAACACGGTCATAGCCAGCACGGTAACAACAACGCGTACTGTCAGGACAACGCCTTAACCTGGCTCGACTGGGAAAAGGCCAACGCTGGCATGACGACATTCACGGCTGCACTCATTCACCTGCGCCAGAAAATCCCGGCGCTGACCGACGATCGTTGGTGGCAGGAGGGCGATGGCAGCGTGCGCTGGCTTAACAAGGACGCGCAGCCGCTGAGTGCGGACGAGTGGCAGCACGGTATTCCGCGGATGCAAATCCTGCTGTCGGAGCACTGGCTGATTACGCTCAACGCGTCACAGGACGTGGCTGATATTGCATTACCGACCGGGGAGTGGCGCGCCATTCCTCCATTCGCCGGAGAGGATCATCCGGTCACCCTGGCTGTCTGGCATGGTCCCGCGCACGGTGTGTGCGTCTTCGAAAAGGTCCGCTCTGACGTGTAGCGAGCGAGAAAAGGAGTTAATCATGGTTAGACTTGAAAACAACGATCCTCTGATGTTAGCGCGTCAATTGCCGATCAAATCGGTGGCGCTGATCCTCGCTGGTGGGCGCGGAACCCGACTCAAAGACCTGACGACGACCCGCGCCAAACCCGCGGTGCACTTTGGCGGTAAGTTCCGCATTATCGACTTCGCCCTCTCTAACTGCATTAACTCAGGTATTCGCCGTATCGGCGTGATTACCCAATACCAGTCGCACACGCTGGTGCAGCACATTCAGCGCGGCTGGTCGTTTTTCAGCGAAGAAATGAACGAGTTTGTCGACCTGCTTCCTGCTCAACAGCGCGTCAGCGGTGAAAACTGGTATCGCGGCACGGCAGATGCGGTCACGCAAAACCTCGACGTTATTCGCCGCTACAAAGCCGAATACATCGTCATTCTTGCGGGCGACCATATTTACAAGCAGGACTACTCGCGGATGCTCATCGACCATGTCGAAAAAGGCGCACGTTGCACCGTGGGCTGTATGCCGGTGCCCGTTGCTGAGGCAACCGCGTTTGGCGTGATGGCGGTGGATAACGAAGACAAGATTATCGACTTCGTTGAAAAACCCGCCAAACCGCCGACCATGCCGGGGGATGACACCAAAGCCCTCGCCAGTATGGGTATCTATATCTTTGATGCGGATTACCTTTATGAGCTGCTGGAAGATGACGATAAAGAAGCCAACTCCAGCCATGACTTCGGCAAAGACATCATCCCGAAAATCGTCAAAGCTGGCATGGCATATGCACATCCATTCCCACTGTCATGCGTGCAGTCTGACCCGGATGCTGAACCGTACTGGCGTGATGTAGGGACGCTGGAAGCCTACTGGAAAGCCAACCTTGACCTCGCGTCGGTGACGCCTGAACTCGATATGTACGACCAGAACTGGCCGATTCGCACCCATATGGAATCTCTGCCGCCAGCCAAATTCGTGCAGGACCGTTCCGGCAGTCACGGGATGACGCTGAACTCGCTGGTGTCGGGCGGGTGCATTATCTCCGGTTCGGTGGTGGTGCAGTCGGTGCTGTTCCCACGCGTTCGGATTAACTCGTTTTGTAATGTTGATTCGGCAGTGTTATTGCCGGATGTCTGGGTCGGGCGCTCGTGTCGCCTGCGCCGCTGCGTTATCGATCGTGCCTGCGTGATACCCGAAGGCATGGTCATTGGAGAGAATGCGGAAGAAGACGCCCGTCGTTTCTACCGTTCCGAGGAAGGTATTGTGCTGGTTACGCGTGAAATGCTGCGCAAACTGCAGGGCTGACAGGAGCAATAATGCAGGTTTTACATGTATGTTCAGAGATGTTCCCGCTGTTGAAAACCGGCGGTCTGGCGGATGTGATTGGCGCGTTACCAGCGGCCCAAATTGCCGATGGCGTGGATACGCGTGTTTTGCTGCCCGCCTTTCCGGACCTTCTGCGCGGCGTGACGGACGCCCAGGTTGTGGCCCGTCGCGATACCTTTGCCGGACCGATTTCGCTGTTGTTCGGTCACTATAACGGCGTGGGCGTCTATCTGATTGACGCCCCGCACCTTTACGCGCGGCCGGGGAGTCCGTACCACGATACCCACCAGTTTGCGTACACCGACAACGTGCTGCGCTTTGCGCTGCTCGGGTGGGTGGGCTGCGAAATGGCCTGCGGGCTGGACCCGTTCTGGCGAGCGGAGATTGTCCATGCGCACGACTGGCATGCGGGGCTGGCTCCGGCTTATCTTGCCGCACGGGGCCATCCCGCAAAGTCCGTCTTTACGGTGCATAACCTGGCTTACCAGGGGATGTTCTACGCGCACCATATGAATGAAATCGACCTGCCGTGGTCGTTCTACAACATGCACGGGCTGGAGTTTAACGGCCAGATTTCGTTCCTGAAAGCCGGGCTGTTCTACGCCGATCACATCACGGCGGTGAGCCCGACCTACGCGCGCGAAATTACCGAGCCGCAGTTTGCTTACGGCATGGAAGGGCTGCTGCGTCAGCGTCATCAGGAAGGTCGTCTCTCCGGCATTCTGAACGGCGTCGACCCGGATATCTGGAGCCCGGAAAACGACTTGCTGCTGACGGCGCGATACAACCGCGATCAGCTTGAGGAAAAAGCAGAGAACAAGCGCCAGTTGCAAATTGCGATGGGGCTGAAGGTGAATGACAAGGTGCCGCTGTTTGCGGTGGTCAGCCGCCTGACCAGTCAGAAAGGGCTGGATTTGGTGCTGGAAGCGCTGCCGGGCTTGCTCGAACAGGGCGGGCAACTGGCGCTGCTGGGCGCGGGCGATCCGGTATTGCAGGAAGGTTTCCTTGCCGCCGCCGCTGAGCATCCGGGGCAGGTGGGCGTACAGATTGGTTATCACGAAGCGTTCTCGCACCGCATCATGGGCGGGGCCGATGTAATTCTGGTGCCGAGCCGCTTTGAGCCGTGCGGCTTAACGCAGCTTTATGGCCTGAAATACGGCACGCTGCCGTTGGTCAGGCGCACCGGGGGCCTGGCGGACACCGTGTCCGACAGTTCGCTGGAAAACCTGGCGGACGGTATCGCCAGTGGTTTCGTCTTTGAAGACAGTAATGCCTGGTCGCTGCTAAGGGCTATCCGGCGTGCTTTCGTGTTGTGGTCGCGCCCCTCGCTCTGGCGATACGTTCAGCGTCAGGCGATGAGCATGGATTTTAGCTGGCAAGTCGCGGCGACGTCTTACCGCGAGCTTTATCAACGCTTGATGTAATCACAGGAACCATCGCTATGAATGCACCGATTACCTATGCTTCCCCCACGCTCAGCGTTGAGGCACTGAAACACTCGATTGCCTATAAGCTGATGTTTACCGTCGGGAAAGATCCGGCCATCGCCAATAAACACGAATGGCTGAACGCCACGCTGTTTGCCGTGCGTGACCGCCTCGTCGAACGCTGGCTGCGCTCCAACCGCGCGCAGTTGTCCCAGGAAGTGAAGCAGGTTTACTACCTGTCGATGGAGTTTTTGATTGGCCGCACCCTTT
>Ga0079104_1000893_pt1 | contig 24381 bp, 18 predicted proteins | sample MedtruBG_FD_76829 | JGI IMG/M metagenome (GOLD analysis project Ga0079104, IMG submission 76829) | Root nodule microbial communities of legume samples collected from California, USA - Medicago truncatula BG | ecosystem: Host-associated > Plants > Roots > Nodule | place: USA: California...
CGGGCTGATGCCCTCACCCCGACCCTCTCCCACAGGGAGAGGGTGCAAACACTAAAATCCTTTTCAGAATGAAAAGGATTTGCAATTTATTTTTGAGAGATTTCTTCTTTCACCATGTTGTGAAAGGAAAGAGAATCAGGCGCTTACGCCTGAATTTAGCGGAGAAAAAGTATGGCGGGGAATGACCGCGAGCCGATTGGACGGAAAGGCAAGCCTGCACGTCCGGCTAAGCAGAAGGTTAGCCGTCGTCGTCTCAGGGACGAAGAGTACGACGATGATGATTACGATGATGAGGATGAAGAGCCGATGCCGCGTAATGGAAAAGGTAAGGGCAAGAAGCCCCGTCGCAAGTACGGCTGGTTCTGGCTGCTGGTAAAGCTGGGCATCGTTTTTGCGGTGTTGATGGCTATTTACGGCGTCTATCTGGATCAGAAAATCCGTGCCCGAATCGACGGTAAAGTATGGCAACTGCCGGCGGCGGTTTACGGCCGTATGGTTAACCTCGAACCGGATATGCCCGTCAGCAAAAATGAGATGGTGCGACTGCTGACGGCGACGCAGTACCGCCAGGTGACGGCGATGACCCGTCCGGGCGAGTTTACCGTGCAGTCCAACAGCATCGAGATGATCCGTCGTCCGTTTGATTTCCCGGACAGCAAAGAAGGGCAGGTGCGTGCGCGTCTGACCTTTGATGGCGATCATCTGGATTCCATCACCAACATGGATAACAACCGCCAGTTCGGTTTCTTCCGTCTCGATCCGCGTCTGATTACCATGATGTCATCGCCTAACGGCGAGCAGCGCCTGTTTGTGCCGCGCAGTGGTTTCCCGGACTTGCTGATCGACACGCTGATTGCGACCGAAGACCGTCATTTCTACGAGCATGACGGCATCAGCTTCTACTCGATGGGGCGTGCGGTACTGGCGAACCTGACGGCGGGCCGTACGGTGCAGGGTGCAAGTACCCTGACCCAGCAGCTGGTGAAAAACCTGTTCCTCTCCAGCGAACGTTCCTACTGGCGTAAAGCCAACGAAGCGTACATGGCGCTGATCATGGATGCCCGTTACAGCAAAGACAGGATCCTTGAGCTGTATATGAACGAGGTTTACCTCGGTCAGAGCGGCGACAACGAAATCCGCGGCTTCCCGTTGGCGAGCCTGTACTACTTTGGTCGTCCGGTGGAAGAACTGAGCCTCGACCAGCAGGCGCTGCTGGTGGGCATGGTGAAAGGGGCCTCGATCTACAACCCGTGGCGTAACCCGAAACTCGCACTGGAACGTCGTAACCTGGTCTTGCGCCTGCTGCAACAGCAGAAGGTTATCGATCAGGAGCTGTACGACATGCTCAGCGCGCGTCCGTTGGGCGTGCAGCCGCGCGGTGGGGTAATTTCTCCACAGCCTGCGTTTATGCAGATGGTGCGTCAGGAGCTGCAGGCGAAGCTCGGTGACAAGGTGAAAGATCTTTCCGGTGTGAAAATCTTTACCACTTTCGATTCCGTGGCGCAGGATGCGGCAGAAAAAGCGGCAACCGAAGGCATTCCTGTCCTGAAGAAGCAGCGCAAGCTGAGCGACCTCGAAACCGCGATGGTGATTGTCGACCGTATGACCGGCGAAGTCCGGGCGATGGTTGGCGGGGCAGAGCCGCAGTATGCGGGCTATAACCGCGCGATGCAGGCGCGTCGTTCGATTGGTTCTCTGGCAAAACCGGCGACCTATCTGACCGCGCTGAGTCAGGCCAATACCTATCGTCTGAACACCTGGATTGCCGATGCGCCGGTCACGATTCATCTGTCGAACGGCCAGACCTGGTCGCCACAGAACGATGATAAGCGCTTCAGTGGTCAGGTGATGTTAGTGGATGCGTTGACGCGTTCGATGAACGTGCCGACGGTGAACCTTGGGATGGCGCTAGGCCTGCCGGCAATCACCGATACCTGGCAAAAACTCGGCGTGCCGAAAGATCAGCTGCATCCTGTTCCGGCGATGATTCTTGGGGCACTGAACCTGACGCCAATCGAAGTGGCGCAGGCGTTCCAGACTATCTCCAGCGGCGGTAACCGTGCGACGCTGTCTGCGCTGCGTTCGGTCATTGCGGAAGATGGCACCGTGTTGTACCAGAGCTATCCGCAGGCTGAACGTGCCGTTCCGGCACAGGCGGCTTACATGACGCTGTGGACCATGCAGCAGGTTGTGCAGCGCGGTACCGGTCGTCAGCTTGGTGCGAAGTACCCGAATCTGCATCTGGCGGGTAAAACCGGGACCACCAACAACAACGTCGATACCTGGTTTGCTGGGGTTGACGGACGTGAAGTGGTGATCACCTGGGTTGGCCGCGATAACAACCAGCCAACCAAGCTGTACGGGGCCAGTGGGGCGATGTCCATCTATCAGCGTTATCTGTCCAACGAGTCGCCGATCCCACTGGATCTGACGCCACCGGAAGATATCGTCAATATGAGCGTCGACGATAACGGCAACTTTATCTGTAATGGGGCGGGAATGCGTCAGCTGCCGGTCTGGACCACGAATCCGGATCAGCTGTGTCAGCAGAGCGAGGCGATGCAACAACAGCAGCAGGACGGAAATCCGTTCGGCGGCCAAACGCAGCAGCAGCCACAGCAGCAGCCTCAACAACAGCAGCAACAGCAGCCAGCGAAGCAGGAAAAAAGCGATGGCGTAGCGGGCTGGATTAAAGATATGTTCGGCGGTAACTAAGAGCTTACCCCTCACCCTAACCCTCTACCTCAGGAAGAGGGCCGGAGAGAGGGGGAATAACCCAACCGCGCATCTTCATAAGGCCCACGCCCTCCAGGGTGTGGGCCTTTTTGATCCTCGTTTTAACCTTCCTTTAACTCCCTACTTACCATCAGGTTATTTTTTAAACCCTCAATTCTGGTAGGGACGTATTCCGCTTGCTATGGCTTCCGCGTTTCGCCTATTATTCTGCGGGCATAATAATAATTCTCGTTTACGTTATCATTCACTCAATATCATCAGAGAACAATAATGGCGCGTCTCAACACTGCTCAGCCAATGAATACCTCAGTGCGCAAGCTCGCATGGGTAGTAGCCACAGCGGTTAGCGGCATGTCTGTCCAGGCACAGGCAGCAACACAACCTAAAGAAGAAACCATTACCGTGACGGCCGCCCCTGCGGCGCCGCAGGAAAGCGCGTGGGGCCCCGCGGCCACCATCGCCGCCAAACATTCTGCCACCGCCACGAAAACCGACACCCCGATTGAAAAGACCCCGCAGTCGATTTCAGTTGTGACGCGTGAAGAAATGGACATGAAGCAGCCGACCACGGTGAAACAAGCGCTGGCCTATACGCCGAGCGTGTTTTCTACTCGCGGCAGTTCGACGACTTATGATGTGGTTACAATTCGTGGATTTACCACCTCGTCCACGGTCAACACCAACCAGTACCTCGACGGTATGAAACTTCAGGGAAATAACTACTCTGAGGTTTCCATGGACCCGTATTTCCTGGAGCGCGTGGAAGTGATGCGCGGACCAACCTCAGTCCTGTACGGAAACAGTAACCCTGGCGGTATCGTCAGCATGGTCAGCAAGCTTCCGACCACTGAGCCGTTGAAAGAAGTTCAGTTTAAAATGGGTACCAACAACCTGTGGCAGACTGGTTTTGACTTCAGCGATGCGATTGACGACGACGGCGTGTGGTCTTACCGCCTGACCGGTCTGGGCAGCAGTCAGAACGCGCAGCAGGAAATGGCGAAATCCACCCGTTACGCGATTGCGCCGTCCTTCAGCTGGCGCCCGGATGACAAAACCGACTTCACCTTCCTGAGCAACTTCCAGAGCGATCCCGATGCGGGTTACTACGGCTGGTTGCCGCGTGAAGGAACGGTGGTGCCGTACCACGACGCGAATGGCAACGAGCACAAGCTGCCAACCGACTTCAATGAAGGCGAGCCAGATAACAAAATGGCTCGACGTCAGAAGATGGTGGGCTACAGCTTCGCTCACGAATTTAACGACACCTTCACCGTACGTCAGAACCTGCGTTACGCCCAGGTGAACACGCTTTATCGTTCTGTGTATGGGTTCGGGTATCAGGCTCCGGGTCTTATTAAGCGTCAGTATGTTCGTTCTGACGAAGACCTCAATATGTTTACCGTAGATACTCAGCTGCAATCCGATTTTGCTACTGGTGCGGTGAATCACACGTTGTTAACCGGCGTGGATTACTCACGTATGCGTAATGACGTGGATGCTGAATATGGTTCTGCCGATCCTATTTCGATGCAAGATCCTCATTACGGAGATCCTAACGTCAATGTTAACTGGCCTTATGCAGTAGTTAATCGTATGGAGCAGACTGGTTTATACGTACAGGATCAGGCTGAATGGGATAAATGGGTACTGACATTGGGTGGTCGTTATGACTACGCTATGGCTTCAACTCTGACTCGCTCTAGCGGTGTTCTTGACGAAAATCACGATCAGCAATTCACCTGGCGTGGTGGCTTGAACTACCTGTTTGATAACGGTATTTCCCCGTATGTTAGCTACAGCCAATCATTTGAACCCGTTTCTGGGACGACACGTGACGGCAAGCCATTTGATCCATCGAATGGCGAACAGTACGAAGCGGGTGTTAAGTACGTACCGAAAGACAAGCCGATAGTGTTAACAGCTGCGGTATACCAGCTGACCAAGGATAAGAACCTGACGGCGGATCCGAACGACCCTACGGGGTTGTACAGTGTGCAAACGGGTGAAATTCGCTCCCGTGGCGTAGAGCTGGAAGCGAAGGCGGCGGTAAACGCTAATATCAATGTGACAGCGGCTTATAGCTATACCGATGCCGAATATACGCATGACACGGTTTTCGAGGGCAAACGTCCTGCAGAAGTGCCACGTAATATGGCCTCATTATGGGCGGATTATACTTTTCACGAAACAGCACTCAGTGGCCTGACGGTGGGGGCCGGAGCACGCTATATCGGTTCTACCGTCAGCTACTATAAGAATGATATTGAAAAGAAAAATCAGTCGTTCAACGTGGCAGGCTATGCGCTGATGGACGCGACCGTGAAATACGATCTGGCACGCTTCGGTCTGCCGGGATCGTCGGTGGGCGTGAACGTCACCAACCTGTTTGATCGTGATTACGTCTCCAGCTGCTACAGCGAATACGCGTGCTACTGGGGCGCAGAGCGTCAGGTTGTGGCGACAGCCACCTTCCGTTTCTAATCTCCTCTTTGGGCACGGTTCGCCGTGCCCTTTTAACAAGTTGGCCGCTATGCAGGACACCACAACTCAGACCGACACCACGTTCGCCCTGAACGATGTCACCTTTCGTGTGCCAGGCCGTACGCTGCTGCACCCGCTTTCGCTGACCTTCCCGCCCGGAAAAGTGACCGGCCTTATCGGCCATAACGGTTCAGGGAAATCCACGCTGTTAAAAATTTTGGGCCGTCACCAGCCGCCGTCAGAAGGCGATGTTCTGCTGGACGGGCAACCGCTGGAAAGCTGGAACAGCAAAGCGTTTGCCCGCAAGGTGGCCTATCTGCCACAGCAATTGCCGCAGGCAGAAGGGATGACGGTTCGCGAGCTGGTGGCGATTGGCCGCTATCCGTGGCACGGCGCGTTGGGGCGTTTTGGCGCAGCGGACCGCGAGAAAGTGGAAGAAGCGATTTCGTTGGTGGGACTGAAACCGCTGGCCCAGCGTCTGGTGGACAGCCTTTCCGGTGGCGAACGTCAGCGCGCGTGGATTGCGATGCTGGTGGCCCAGGACAGCCGTTGTCTGCTGCTGGATGAACCAACGTCGGCGTTGGATATCGCGCATCAGGTCGATGTTTTGGCGCTGGTGCATCGCCTCAGTCAGCAACGCGGTCTGACGGTGATTGCGGTCCTGCATGACATCAACATGGCGGCGCGCTACTGCGACTATCTGGTTGCGTTGCGCGGCGGCGAAATGATTGCCCAGGGCACGCCGGAAACGCTGATGCGCGGCGAAACGCTGGAAAAAATTTACGGAATTCCGATGGGGATCCTGCCGCATCCGGCGGGTGCTGCCCCGGTAAGCTTTGTTTATTGATGAATGATTCCCTCTCGATAAGCCGTCGTCGTTTACTGACGGCAATGGCGCTGTCTCCGCTGCTCTGGCAGATGAAAAGCGCGCACGCCGCGACGGTGGATCCGCACCGCATCGTGGCCCTCGAATGGCTGCCGGTAGAACTGCTGCTGGCGCTGGGCGTAACGCCGTACGGCGTGGCCGACATTCCCAATTACACTCTGTGGGTCAATGAACCTGCGCTGCCTGCGTCGGTGATTGACGTTGGTCTGCGTACCGAACCCAATCTCGAACTGCTGACCGAAATGAAACCGTCGTACATGGTGTGGTCGGCAGGCTATGGTCCGTCGCCGGAAAAGCTGGCGCGTATCGCGCCGGGCCGCGGTTTCAACTTCAGCGACGGCAAACATCCGCTGGCGAATGCCCGCCAGTCGTTGGTGGAAATGGGCCAGTTGCTGGGCATGGAAAATCAGGCTCACGCGCATCTCACCCAATTCGATGAATTTGTGGCGCAGCATAAACCGCGTTTTGCCGCGCGTGGCGGACGACCGCTGCTGATGGTCACGCTACTCGATGCCCGCCATGTGCTGGCCTTCGGTCCAAACTGCCTGTTCCAGCAAATCCTGGATGATTACGGGATTGTGAACGCCTGGCAGGGTGAAACCAACTTCTGGGGCAGCCAGGTGGTCGGCATCGACCGACTGGGCGAGTTCAAAGACGTGGACGTTATCTGTTTCGATCACGGCAACGAAGCTGACATGCAAAAACTGATGGCGACGCCGCTGTGGCAGGCGATGCCGTTTGTGCGTCAGCAGCGCTTCCAGCGCGTGCCCGCCGTATGGTTCTACGGCGCGACGCTGTCGGTGATGAATTTTATCCGCATTCTCGATAACGCGCTGGGAGGCAAAGCATGAGCCAGCGCATCGCACGTTTCCCGGCGCTCATTCTTTGCGTGCTGTTTATCGCCTCGGCGTGGCTGAGCTGGCACAACTTTAACGTGGCGCTGCCGCGTGCACAGTGGCGTGAAGCGCTGTGGCAGCCGAACATCGATAGCATCCGCCAGATGCTGTTCCACTACAGTTTGCTGCCGCGGGTAGTTATCTCGCTGCTTGTGGGGGCCGGGCTGGGGCTGGTCGGCGTCCTGTTCCAACAAGTTTTACGTAACCCGCTTGCCGAACCGACGACGCTCGGTGTGGCCACCGGTGCGCAGCTGGGCATCACCATCACCACGCTGTGGGCCGTTCCGGGGGCATTCTCAACCCAGTTTGCGGCATTGGCGGGAGCCTGTGTGGTTGGTGCGCTGGTGTTTGGCGTTTCCTGGGGCAAGCGTTTGTCGCCAGTGACGCTGATCCTCGCCGGGCTAGTGGTGAGCATGTACTGCGGCGCGGTGAACCAGCTACTGGTGATTTTCCATCACGACCAGCTGCAAAGCATGTTCCTGTGGAGTACCGGCACGCTGACGCAAACCGACTGGAGCGTAGTGCAGCATCTTTGGCCGCAACTGCTCGGCGGCGTGATGCTCACACTTCTGCTGCTGCGCCCGTTAACCCTGATGGGACTCGACGACGGCGTGGCGCGCAATTTGGGCCTGGCGTTGTCATTGGCCCGCCTCGGGGCGCTGACGCTGGCGATTGTTATCAGCGCGCTGCTGGTGAATGCGGTGGGTATTATCGGCTTCATCGGCCTGTTCGCGCCGCTGCTGGCAAAAATGCTCGGCGCGCGACGTCTGCTTTCGCGTCTGATTCTGGCTCCGCTGATTGGGGCGTTGATCCTTTGGCTTTCTGACCAGTTGATTTTGTGGCTCGCGCAGGTGTGGATGGAAGTCTCTACCGGCTCCGTCACCGCGCTGATTGGCGCTCCGCTGTTGCTGTGGCTGCTGCCGCGTCTGCGCAGTATGAGCGCTCCGGCGATGGATGCGGGCGATCGCGTGGCGGTTGAACGCCAGCGGGTAAAAGTGTGGGCGCTGGCTGGGTGTGGCGTGTTGTTGATTGGCATGCTGGCGGCGCTGTCACTCGGCCGGGACGCGCAGGGCTGGCACTGGGCCACGGGCGATTTATTGAATGCGCTGATGGAGTGGCGTGCGCCGCGCATTCTGGCGGCGCTGATTGCCGGGATCATGCTGGCGGTAGCGGGCTGTATTATTCAACGTCTGACCGGCAACCCGATGGCGAGCCCGGAAGTGCTGGGGATCTCCTCCGGCGCGGCGTTTGGCGTGGTGCTGATGCTGTTCTTCGTACCGGGCAATGCCTTTGGCTGGCTGCTACCGGCGGGCAGTCTGGGCGCGGCGGTGACGCTGATGATTATCCTGATTGCCTCGGGGCGAGGTGGATTCTCCCCGCACCGAATGCTGCTGGCCGGGATGGCGCTCAGTACCGCGTTTACGATGTTGTTGATGATGTTGCAGGCGAGCGGCGATCCGCGCATGGCGCAGATCCTCACCTGGATTTCAGGCTCGACGTATAACGCATCTTACGAGCAGGTGCTGCACACCGGGCTGGTGATGATTGTGCTGCTGGCGCTGACGCCGTTGTGTCGCCGCTGGCTGATGATACTGCCGCTCGGGGGTGATACTGCCCGCGCGGTGGGCATGGCGCTTACCCCGACGCGCGTGGCGCTGCTGCTGCTGGCTGCCAGTCTGACGGCGACAGCGACCATGACTATTGGTCCGCTGAGCTTTATTGGCCTGATGGCACCGCATATTGCGCGCATGATGGGCTTCCGGCGGACGATGCCGCACATGATTCTTTCTGCGTTGGTGGGGGGAATTATGTTGGTGATCGCTGATTGGTGTGGACGGATGGTGTTGTTCCCGTACCAAATCCCGGCTGGGCTGTTGTCGACGTTTATCGGCGCGCCGTACTTTATTTATCTGCTGAGGAAGCAGAGCCGGTAATTTTCCCCGGTGGCGCTTCGCTTACCGGGGCTACATGTTGTAGGCCGGGCAAGCGTAGCGCCGCCCGGCATCCAGCGTTACAATTTCGCAAACACCTTGCGCGCCGCGTCGATGGTGTTGTTGATATCCTGCTCGGTATGCGCCACGGACATAAAGCCCGCTTCGAACGCTGACGGCGCCAGATAAACGCCTTCTTCCAGCATCAGATGGAAGAACTTCTTGAAGCGTTCCACGTCACACTTCACCACGTCCTGGTAGCAGGTCACGGTTTTCGCATCGGTGAAGAAGAGGCCGAACATCCCGCCCACGTTATTCACAACCAGTGGAATGCCGGTATCACGCGCCGCACGCAGCAGGCCGTTCGCCAGTTGGTTGGTCAGGCTGGTCAGGGTTTCGTGAATACCCGGCTGAGCGACTTCCGTCAGACAGGCGTAACCGGCGGCCATCGCAATCGGGTTCCCGGACAGCGTTCCCGCCTGGTAAACCGGACCGGTTGGCGCCAGCGCGTCCATCACTTCACGACGGCCACCAAAGGCGCCCACTGGCATCCCGCCACCAATGATTTTGCCCAGGCAGGTCAGGTCAGGCACCACATCGTAGTAATCCTGAGCGCCCGCCAGTGCGACGCGGAAGCCGGTCATCACTTCATCGATAATGAACAGCGCGCCAAATTCGTCGCACAGCGCACGCAGGCCCGGCAGGAAGTCCGGCTGCGGTGGAATGCAGTTCATGTTGCCCGCGACAGGTTCGACGATGATGCAGGCGATATCCTGCGGATACTGTTCGAACGCTTCACGCACGGACGCCAGATCGTTATAGGTGCAGGTCAGGGTGTGTTTGGCAAAATCCGCCGGAACGCCCGGAGAGTTTGGCTGGCCGAGGGTCAGCGCACCGGAACCGGCTTTCACCAGCAGGCAGTCGGCGTGGCCGTGATAGCACCCTTCGAATTTGATGATTTTGTCACGGCCGGTGAAGCCGCGAGCCAGACGGATGGCGCTCATGGTCGCTTCCGTGCCGGAGTTCACCATACGCACCATGTCCATGGTCGGAACCAGTTCGGTCACCAGCGCCGCCATTTTCACTTCCATTTCGGTTGGCGCGCCGAAGCTCAGACCGCGTGATGCCGCTTCAATCACCGCGTTACGAATGGCCGGGTGGTTGTGGCCGAGTACCATCGGGCCCCAGGAACCGACGTAGTCGATGTAGGCTTTACCATCCACATCGTACAGATACGCGCCGTCGGCACGTTCGACAAACAATGGGGTACCGCCGACACCGGTAAAGGCGCGGACCGGCGAGTTGACGCCGCCGGGGATCAGTTCACGGGCCGCACTGTAGAGATTCTCAGATTTGCTCATTCGAGGTTCCTGGTTCGTAGAAAGCGTGTTAGCGGGCTATTCTAATTTATTCCCGGAAGGTTATGAAAGTTTTGCCCAATTGAAACAATGTAATAATGAAGGAATTTTAACGCGACGTGCCGCTATCGGGTGGTTACAATGCAATCTGCAATTCGTCCTGGCAATTAATGATAATGGCATGAAAGCAGAAACTCCCTCTTTTGAATCACAGCAAATCGTTCGATTGCGCCGCGGGGATGCGGTACGCCGTTTAGTTCGTAGGGATAAAACACCGTTAGCCATCCTGTTAATGGCCGCACTGGTTGGCACCTTAGCCGGCCTGGTGGGCGTCGCTTTTGAAAAAGCCGTTAACTGGGTGCAGCACGTGCGCATTGGCACGTTGGCGCAGGTGGCGGATCACTGGTTTTTAGTCTGGCCGCTGGCCTTTATTCTTTCCGGGTTGCTGGCGATGGTCGGCTATATCCTGGTGCGTCGTTTCGCCCCGGAAGCGGGCGGTTCCGGCATTCCTGAAATCGAAGGTGCGCTCGAAGAACTGCGCCCGGTTCGCTGGTGGCGCGTTATTCCGGTGAAATTTATCGGCGGTATGGGAACGCTGGGGGCCGGAATGGTGCTCGGGCGTGAAGGCCCGACGGTGCAGCTCGGCGGTAATATTGGCCGCATGGTGCTGGATATTTTCCGTGTGCGTACCGCAGAAGCGCGCCACTCGCTGCTGGCAACCGGTGCGGCCGCGGGTCTGGCGGCGGCATTCAATGCTCCCCTGGCGGGCATTCTCTTTATCATCGAAGAGATGCGCCCGCAGTTCCGCTACAACCTGATTTCGGTTAAGGCCGTCTTCATCGGCGTAATCATGTCCAGCGTGGTGTTCCGCATCTTCAACGGTGAAACCGCCGTGATTGAGGTCGGGAAACTCGCGAATGCACCGGTAAACACCCTGTGGCTGTACCTGGTTTTGGGGATGATTTTCGGCTGCGTTGGACCGCTGTTTAATAATCTGGTGTTGCGTACTCAGGATTTGTTCCAGCGCATTCACGGCGGCGATATTAAGAAATGGGTGCTGATTGGCGGCCTGCTCGGCGGCATCTGCGGCGTGCTCGGGCTGATTGAGCCGGAAGCGGCAGGCGGCGGGTTCAACCTCATTCCTATCGCGGCAGCGGGGCATTATACCGTCGGCCTGCTGATGTTTATCTTTATTGCGCGCGTCGTGACGACGCTGCTGTGCTTCTCGTCGGGCGCACCGGGCGGCATTTTTGCCCCGATGCTGGCGCTTGGCACGCTGCTCGGCACCGCATTCGGTATGGCGGCAACGGCGTGGTTCCCGGCCTATCATCTGGAACCGGGCACCTTTGCCATCGCTGGCATGGGCGCGCTTTTCGCGGCATCTGTGCGTGCGCCGCTGACCGGTATCGTGTTAGTTCTGGAAATGACAGACAACTATCAGCTCATTTTGCCAATGATTATTACCTGTCTTGGCGCAACACTATTAGCCCAGTTCCTTGGCGGGAAACCGCTGTACTCCTCGATTCTGTCCCGTACTCTTGCCAAGCAGGAAGCCGAAAAGGCAGAGAAAGAGGAGAAAGAAAAACAGGCCGTCGGGGAGAATACTTGAACGATTTAGTCAGGTATTGGATAATGAGCAAAAGACCTGGCGAGACTTTAGCCAGTGCGAATTAACCGGAGTGTGAAATGAGTGATGACGTAGCGCTGCCCCTGCAGTTTACTGATGCGGCCGCCAGCAAAGTAAAAAACCTGATTGCGGATGAAGAGAATCCGAACCTGAAACTGCGCGTCTATATCACCGGCGGTGGTTGCAGCGGGTTCCAGTACGGCTTCACTTTTGACGATCAGATTAACGATGGGGATATGACCATTGAGAAAGAAGGCGTCGGCCTGGTCGTTGACCCGATGAGCCTGCAATATCTGGTTGGCGGTTCGGTGGATTACACCGAAGGTCTGGAAGGTTCGCGTTTCATCGTGACCAACCCGAATGCCAAAAGCACCTGCGGGTGTGGTTCTTCCTTCAGCGTTTAATCTCGATTGCTATTGCCCGGTGGCGCTAGCTTGCCGGGCCTGCGGCTAATGCTGTAGGCCTGGTAAGCGTAGCGCCACCGGGCAAAAAATTATCTGCTATTCTCATCCAGCGCGAATGTCGGCAGTTTTAAGTGCCAATGAATCGCCGCCAGTCGAATCCCGAGCGTTACCAGCATGCCGAGCATGGCCGCATTTTCCAGCGGTATCCCGAAGGTGAAATACGCGGTGGCATGCACGATCCCGCCCACAATACAGGCGGTGGCGTAGATTTCTGTCCGCAGGATCATCGGCACTTCTCGCGCCAAAACGTCACGGATAATCCCGCCGCCGACGCCCGTTATCACCCCCATGCAGATCGCGACCAGCGGGCCGGTTCCGGCAATAAACGCTTTGTTCACGCCGATACCGACAAACACCGCAAGGCCGACCGCATCCAGCACCGGCAAAATCCATTTCGGCAGACGACGCGGCTGACGCACCAGCAAAATGGTCAACATGCTGGTGACCATCGCTACCACCAAATCGGTGGGATCTTTTACCCAGAAGACCGGGCCATGCGCCAGCGCCATATCGCGGATCGTTCCGCCGCCCACCGCGGTGACCACGCCGAGCACCAGCACGCCAAATGGGTCCATGCGCAGCTTACCGGCCAGCAGAACGCCGGAAATGGCAAATACGGCGGTACCCACAATATCCAGCCAATAGACAAGCATTGATGCGTTTCCCGTTAATTGACCTGCGCCATCGCGGTGCAGAGTTGTTTCGCGGCGAGGATAATACGCGGGGAGGCGCGTTCAAACCAGTCGCTGTTGACGGGAATGACCGGAATTTTGAGCTGATCACCCCAGTACTGCTGAATTTTAGTGACTTCGGCGGTGCTTCCTGCGGTGATGATCAGTTTAGGCTGTCGGGCAAGCACCTGTTCGCGGCTCACCTGCGGCCACGGAACGCGGCTGGTGGCAAAGATATTTGTTCCCCCGCAGGCCTCGATCACCTCGTTTTGAATCGAGTCTTTATTGCTGGTAAACAACGGGTTAGTGCCAAATTGCAGGAATATCGATTTTTTCGGGCGGTGGGCATATTCTTGCTTCAGTGCGGCGAAATCCTGGCGCAACGACTGTGCGGCCTGTTTCGCCTGATCGGGCGTTGGGCTCCAGACCGCCAGCTGCTGCAACGCGTCGGCAATGTGCTCCACGCTGCCGGTGTCGACCCACATCACCTTGATACCCAACGCACTGAGCTGATTCACCTGGCGCTCGGCATTGCCGCCGCGCCAGGCCAGCACCACATCGGGCTTGAGCGCCACGATGCGTTCCAGATTCATACCTTGCCAGCTGGCGATTTGTTCGATATCGGATGCTTGCGGCGGATAGTCAGAAAAGCTGCTCACGCCCACCGGCGTAATGCCTGCGGCGAAAGCCAGTTCGGTATTGGCAGGGGAGAGCGTTACTACCCTCGGCGCGGCTATCAGCCACGCCGGAAGGGTCAACAGCAGGGCGAAAAGGCCCGAACTCAGGCTGTTACGCATTCGCCAGGTTCTGGACCAGCGTTTCGACCATCAGGGTCGACTGTTTAGCGGCGACGGCGAGGAACTCATCGAAGCTCAGGTGTGACTGCTGATCGGCCACGTCGGAAATGGCACGAACAACCACGAACGGTACGCCGAAGTTATGGCAGACGTGTGCGATAGCGGTGGCTTCCATTTCCACGGCAACGGCCTGCGGGAAGTTGTGGCGGATTTTTGCCAGGCCCACGGAACCATTAATGAACGCATCGCCGCTGACGATAAGCCCGCGCACGGCGTTCAGGTTGAGCTGTTTGATGCAGCTTTCTGCCGCTTCAATCAGTTTCGCGTCCGCCGCGAAGCCTGCCGGGCAGCCAGGAAGCTGGCCGTATTCATAGCCAAAGGCGGTGACGTCGGCATCGTGATAGCGCGCTTCGTCGGAAACCACGATATCGCCCACTTTCAGCGTTGGGGCCAGGCCGCCAGCGGAACCGGTGTTGATGATGACGTCGGGTTTGCAGCGTTCGATCAACAGAGCGGCACCCATCGCGGCGGCCACTTTGCCGATCCCTGATTTCAGCAGGGCAACGTCAACGCCATTCAGCTGGCCGGTATAAATTTCGCTCCCGCCGAGGGTGATTGTCTGACGATTCTGGATTTTGTCACGCAGCAGCGTCACTTCTTCTTCCATTGCACCAATAATGCCGATTTTCATAGATTTACTCGCGATGTGATGGGTTTAAAGGCATAGTTTATCATGGAGCACGCATTTCCGGACCGGGAGAGGCTATGGCCACAATTGATTTTCGCACAAAGATAAACTGGCGGCGGCGTTACCGCTCGCCGCAGAACGCCGCGACGGAACATGAAATCCTGCAAATCTTCGAAAGCGATCGCGGGCGCATCGTTAATTCCCCGGCTATTCGTCGGCTACAGCAGAAAACCCAGGTCTTCCCACTGGAACGCAATGCGGCAGTGCGCACGCGGCTGACGCATTCCCTGGAAGTTCAGCAGGTCGGGCGCTATATCGCTAAAGAAGTGCTGAGCCGCCTGAAGGAGCGCAAGCTGCTGGAGGCCTACGGGCTGGACGAATTGACCGGACCGTTTGAAAGTATCGTCGAGATGGCCTGCCTGATGCACGATATCGGCAATCCACCGTTCGGGCATTTTGGTGAAGCGGCGATTAACGACTGGTTCCGCCAGCGCCTGTGGCCTGCGGATGCCGCCAGTCAGCCGTTAAGCGACGATCGCTGCCTGGTCGGCACGCTACGGCTGCGCGACGGGGAAGATACCCTGAATGAGCTCCGTCGCCGGGTGCGCCAGGATTTGTGCCAGTTTGAAGGCAACGCCCAGGGTATTCGCCTGGTGCATACGTTGATGCGCATGAATCTCACCTGGGCGCAGGTCGGCTGTATTCTAAAGTACACGCGTCCTGCATGGTGGCGCGGTAAGCCACCCGAAAGTCACAGCTATTTAATGAAGAAACCTGGCTATTATTTCGCCGAAGAGGCCTATATTGCGAGGTTACGTAAAGAACTCGATTTAGCCCCTTACAGTCGCTTTCCATTGACGTGGATTATGGAAGCTGCAGACGATATTTCTTATTGCGTGGCTGACCTGGAAGATGCCGTTGAGAAACGCATTTTCAGCGTGGAGCAACTTTATCAGCACCTGTATGACGCGTGGGGCACGCACGAAAAAGGCTCGCTTTTCTCACAGGTTGTCGAAAATGCATGGGATAAATCTCGGTCTAATACCTTAAGTCGCAGTACCGAAGATCAGTTCTTTATGTATTTGCGGGTCAATACGCTGAATAAGCTGGTGCCTTACGCCGCGCAGCGATTTATCGATAACCTTCCGAAGATATATACCGGGGACTTCAACCACGCGCTGCTTGAAGACGAAAGTGATTACAGCCAGCTGCTTGAATTATATAAAAACGTCGCCATTAAACAGGTATTCAGCCATCCCGACGTCGAGCAGTTGGAATTGCAGGGATACCGCGTGATTAGCGGGCTGCTGGAAATTTACCAGCCGCTGCTGAAATTATCGCTGGCGGATTTTAACGAGCTGGTGGAAAAAGAGCGTTTGCGCCATTTGCCGATTGAAAGCCGTCTGTTTCAGAAACTGTCGACGCGGCATCGTCTGGCGTATGTCGAGGCGGTAAATAAAATCCCGCGTGACGCCACCGAGTATCCGTTGATGGAGTACTATTATCGCTGTCGTTTGATTCAGGATTATATCAGCGGCATGACCGATCTCTATGCCTGGGATGAATACCGCCGCTTGATGGCTGTGGAATAACGCAAAAGTTTTGTAAAGACGGACAATAATTTTTTACTTTTTCCAGAAACTTTAATCCGGAACTTAGCGTTATAAATTGAATCTGACAGTCACATACACAGCAACTTTTGCTTTATCTGACATTTAGAGATTACGAGACATGAAAAAAACAACATTAGCAATGAGTGCACTGGCTTTGAGTTTAAGTCTGGCCCTGTCCCCACTGTCTGCATCGGCTGCGGAAACCGCGTCCTCTGCAACGACTGCCCAGCAAATGCCAAGCCTGGCACCGATGCTGGAAAAAGTGATGCCTTCCGTGGTGAGCATTAACGTGGAAGGGAGCACCACGGTGAATACCCCGCGTATGGGGCGTAATTTCCAGCAGTTCTTTGGTGATAACTCACCGTTCTGCCAGGACGGTTCTCCGTTCCAGAATTCTCCGTTATGCCAGGGCGGCGGTCAGGGTGGGCCAGGCGCGCCTGGCGGTAACGGCGGCTCCCAGCAGGAAAAATTCATGGCGCTGGGTTCTGGCGTAATTATTGATGCGGCGAAAGGCTATGTGGTGACCAATAACCACGTTGTGGATAACGCCAGCACCATCAAAATTTCCCTGAGCGATGGCCGCAAGTTTGACGCGAAAGTGGTGGGGAAAGATCCTCGCTCTGACATCGCGCTGATTCAAATTCAGGATCCGAAAAACCTGACGGCGATTAAACTTGCCGATTCCGAAGCGCTGCGCGTCGGGGATTATACCGTCGCTATCGGTAACCCGTTTGGTCTTGGCGAAACAGTGACTTCCGGTATCGTTTCGGCATTGGGCCGTAGCGGCCTGAACGTTGAAAACTACGAAAACTTTATCCAGACCGATGCGGCGATTAACCGCGGTAACTCCGGCGGTGCGCTGGTGAACCTCAACGGTGAGCTTATCGGGATTAACACCGCGATCCTTGCCCCAGACGGCGGCAACATCGGTATCGGCTTCGCTATCCCGAGCAACATGGTGAAAAGCCTGACCGAGCAGATGGTTAAATACGGCCAAGTGAAACGTGGTGAGCTGGGTATTATGGGCACCGAATTGAGCTCTGACCTCGCGAAAGCGATGAAAGTTGATGCTCAGCGTGGCGCATTCGTCAGCCAGGTACTGCCAAACTCCTCTGCGGCGAAAGCGGGCATTAAAGCAGGCGACGTGATCACCTCGCTGAACGGCAAACCGGTCAGCAGCTTCTCTGCGCTGCGTGCTCAGGTTGGCACCATGCCTGTGGGTAGCAAGATTGCGCTGGGCCTGGTACGTGATGGCAAGCCGGTCAATGTGTCCCTTGAACTGCAGCAGAGCAGCCAGACTCAGGTTGACTCCAGCAGCATCTTCAACGGTATTGACGGCGCTGAAATGAGCAACAAAGGCGCAGACAAAGGCGTGGTGGTGAGCAGCATCAAACCGGGCACCCAGGCTGCGCAAATTGGCCTGAAAAAAGGTGATGTGATCGTTGGTGCTAACCAGCAGCCGGTGAAAAACATTGCTGACCTGCGTAAGCTGCTTGAAAGCAAACCGAACGTTCTGGCGCTGAACATTCAGCGTGGCGACAGCACTATCTACCTGTTAATGCAGTAATCTTCAACGCCCTTCTCTACTCGGAGGAGGGCGCTTTGCTTTTCCCGCCCGGCCTTTCTGTGAACCTTCCCACAACTTCATACTTCCTCACTACAGTTTGTGCATTTGCACAATGCACTGCCTGACACGCTTGCCTATTCTGTTGTTCTGCTGATAGGAGGGGTTATGGCTGGCTGGCATCTTGATACCAAAATGGCGCAGGATATCGTGGCGCGCACCATGCGTATCATTGACACCAATATCAACGTCATGGATGCGCGCGGCCGGATTATCGGCAGCGGTGACCGCGAGCGTATTGGCGAATTGCACGAAGGTGCGCTGCTGGTGCTTTCTCAGGGTCGGGTGGTGGACATTGACGATGCGGTTGCGCGTCATCTGCATGGCGTACGCCAGGGGATCAACTTGCCGCTGCGGCTGGAAGGGGAAATCGTCGGCGTGATTGGCCTGACAGGCGAGCCTGCGCTGCTGCGTAAATACGGTGAGCTGGTGTGCATGACCGCTGAAATGATGCTGGAGCAGTCGCGGCTGATGCATCTTCTGGCGCAGGATACTCGCCTGCGTGAAGAGCTGGTGATGAACCTGATTCAGGCGGAAGAGCATACGCCCGCATTGACGGAATGGGCACAGCGGTTGGGTATCGATTTAAACCAGCCGCGCGTGGTGGCGGTGGTGGAAGTTGACAGCGGGCAGCTCGGCGTCGACAGTGCGATGGCTGAGCTACAGCAGCTGCAAACTGCGCTGACCGTGCCGGAGCGGAATAATCTGGTGGGGATCGTATCCCTGACGGAGATGGTGGTGCTGAAGCCCGCGCTGAATACGTTTGGCCGCTGGGATGCTGAAGATCACCGAAAACGGGTTGAACAGCTGATTGCGCGGATGAAGGAGAACGGCCAGCTACGTTTTCGGGTGGCGCTGGGCAACTACTTCACCGGGCAGGGCAGCATTGCCCGATCGTACCGCACCGCACGCACGACGATGATGGTCGGCAAGCAGCGGATGCCGGAAAGCCGCAGCTATTTTTATCAGGATTTGATGCTGCCGGTGTTGCTCGACAGTTTGCGCGGCGGCTGGCAGGCCAATGAACTGGCACGCCCGCTGGCGAAGCTCAAAGCGATGGATAACAACGGGCTGCTGCGTCGAACGCTGACGGCCTGGTTTCGGCATAACGTGCAGCCGCTGGCGACGTCAAAAGCGCTGTTTATTCACCGTAATACGCTGGAGTATCGGCTGAACCGCATTTCGGAACTGACCGGCCTCGATTTGGGGAATTTTGACGACAGGCTGTTGCTGTATGTGGCATTACAGCTGGATGAACAACGATGAAGTGTTAAAAACGGCAACCCAGGTTGCCGTTTTACTGTTATTTCCCGCGGGTTAACTTCTCAAGATCGGATTCGATTTCGGTGATCTTATTGGCGACCACGCTTTCGAGATGACGCAGGTCGTCGAGGATCTTACGCTTCAGATCCACTTCGGTGCGATCGCGTTTGCAAATCTGATCCAGCTCGTCGATCACATAGCGCAGGTTCGGGCTGATTTCCTGCACTTCTTTGTAACCCTGACCCACACCGTCGGCTACCACGGTTTTACGCTGACGTGGATATTTGAACTTCACGCTTTTCGCGAAAAACTCGCCTTTATCCTTATGAAAATAGATTTTCAGGATATCGTTGTTGGCTTCCTGCCGGAGGCTGTAACGATCGATTTCATCAGGATTGGTAATGCCCAAACTTTTCAGATTGTCGTACATAGCGCTATCCTTCGATTAAACATAACCTTTGAATAATTAACGAAAAAATTATTTTCCGCCAGCGTCAGGTATAAAAAAAGCGGGGTTGCCCCCGCTTTTTTCAAGACTGATTTAGTCGATGGTACGCAGCAGTTCGTTAATGCCGACTTTGCCGCGGGTTTTCGCATCCACTTTCTTCACGATAACCGCACAGTACAGGCTGTATTTGCCATCTTTTGACGGCAGGTTGCCGGAAACGACAACCGAGCCTGCCGGTACGCGACCGTAAAACACTTCGCCGGTTTCACGATCGTAGATTTTGGTGCTCTGGCCGAGGTAAACGCCCATCGAAATCACCGAGCCTTCTTCAACGATAACGCCTTCTACCACTTCGGAACGTGCACCGATGAAGCAGTTGTCTTCGATGATGGTCGGGTTAGCCTGCAGTGGCTCAAGCACGCCACCAATGCCCACGCCGCCGGACAGGTGAACGTTTTTACCGATCTGCGCACAGGAACCGACGGTCGCCCAGGTATCAACCATCGAGCCTTCGTCGACGTAAGCGCCGATGTTCACGTAGGACGGCATCAGCACGGTGTTACGTGCAATGTACGCGCCCTGGCGAACGGCTGCCGGTGGCACTACACGGAAACCTTCTTTCTGGAAACGCGCTTCATCGTAGTCGGCGAATTTCATCGGGACTTTATCGAAGTAGCGGCTTTCCGCTCCGTCGATAACCTGGTTATCGTTGATACGGAAAGAGAGCAGTACCGCTTTCTTCAGCCACTGATGCGTAACCCACTGGCCGTCAATCTTTTCCGCTACGCGCAGTGCGCCGGAATCCAGCAGGGAAATAACCTGGTTAACCGCTTCGCGGGTAACGGTATCTACATTCGCCGGAGTGATGTCGGCGCGGCGCTCAAAAGCGGACTCAATAACGTTCTGTAACTGCTGCATTGTTAAACTCTTTCCATTAAAAAAAACACACTACCCTTTATCGTTTGGATTGAGGGCCGCTGTCAACCGCTGTTGTACTTCTTGCTGAAGCACATTATTAAGCGCACGCCGGTCGGCAGTCGCGATTATAAATAAATCTTCTACTCGTTCACCAATTGTCGTAATTCTCGCCCCGTGGAGCGAAATGCCGAGGTCCGCGAAGACCTGGCCGACGCATGCCAGTAAACCCGGCTGGTCGAGCGCAATCAGCTCGAGGAACGATTTTCTGTCGGTATGCGTCGGCAGGAAATTGACCTCAGTATCGACGGTAAAATGACGCAGTTTTGCCGGCTGACGACGTGGAGCAGGGGCCTGCCATGAACGCTGCGTGATGGCCTGTTCAAGGCCGTGACGGATGGCTTCATGCCTGTCGCCAGACAGCGGACTGCCGTCGGGTTCGAGCACGATAAAGGTGTCCATCGCCATCCCGTCGCGGGTGGTAAAAATCTGCGCGTCATGCACGCTGAGATTACGCCGGTCCAGTTCAGCGCATACGGCGGCGAACAGATACGGGCGGTCTGGGCTCCAGATAAAGATTTCCGTGCCGCCGCGCGTCGCCTGCGGGCTTAGCAGGATCATCGGATCGTTCAGGTCGTGCTGGAGGAGATGACGGGCATGCCACGCGAGCTGGTTAGGCGTGTGGCGCACAAAGTAGTTGGCCCGACAGCGCGCCCAAATATGATGCAACGCCTCTTCGTCGATATTGTCCATCCGCAGCAGGGCTAACGCCTGGAGCTGATGATGCCGCACGCGTTCGCGCATGTCCGGCGTGTTCTGCATTCCGCGGCGCAGTTGTTTTTCGGTGGCGAAATAGAGCTCACGCAACAGGCTCTGCTTCCAGCTGTTCCACAGCGTTTCGTTGGTGGCGCAGATATCAGCCACGGTCAGGCACACCAGATAACGCAGACGGTTTTCAGTCTGCACTTCTTCGGCAAACTGTTTGATGACTTCTGGATCCTGAATATCACGGCGTTGGGCGGTGACGGACATCAGCAGGTGATGACGTACCAGCCACGCAACCAGCTGCGTTTCGCGTGAGTTCAGGCCGTGCAGTTCTGCAAATTTGAGGACGTCCTGCGCGCCGAGCACTGAGTGGTCGCCGCCGCGCCCTTTGGCGATATCGTGGAACAGGGCGGCAATCAGGATCAGTTCCGGGTGATTAAGGCGCGGCCACAGTTCGACGCAGAGCGGATGGCGTGAACGTGTTTCCTCTTTAGCGAAACTTTCCAGCTTCAGCAGCACGCGAATGGTGTGCTCATCGACGGTATAGGCGTGGAACAGGTCAAACTGCATCTGGCCGACAATGTGCGACCACTGCGGCATGTACGCCCACAGCACGCTGTGACGGTGCATCGGCAGCAGACCGCGGCTGACGGCACCCTGGTGACGCAACATGCTCAGGAACAGCTCGCGGGCTTCAGGGATGTAGCACAGCGGCTGTTGCAGGTGGCGGCGGGCATGGCGCAGATGGCGCAGCGTCGTCGAATAAATACCGGTAATGCTGCTGTTGCGCACCATGATGTGGAACATACGCAGAATCGCCTGCGGCTCGCGCATGAACAGGGTGTCGTCACGCAGGTCGATGAGCGTGCCGCGCAGTTGGAAATCATCATCTATTGGGCGCGGTTTTTCATCGGCGGTCAGCGCGAGGATCGCTTCATCAAACAGCTGGAGCAGCATCTGGTTGAGCTCGCCCACCCGGCGGGTGACGCGATAGAAATCCTTCATCATTTGCTCAACCGGCTGATTGCCTTCGCCGCTGTAGTTGAGGCGCTGGGCCACGTTCAACTGGCGATCGAACAGCAGACGGTTGTCGTAGCGGTTAATTTCCAGATGCAGCGCAAAACGGATGCGCCACAGCAGGTGTAAACACTCGTTCAGCTCGTTGCGTTCGGCTTCGGTCAGGAAGCCAAAACCAACCATTTCATCCAGCGAGGTCGCGCCGAAATGACGACGCGCCACCCATTGCAGGGTGTGGATATCGCGCAGGCCGCCGGGGCTGCTTTTGATATCGGGCTCGAGGTTGTAGCTGGTGCCGTGATAACGCTGATGGCGACCGTTTTGTTCTTCGACTTTAGCGCCAAAGAATTTTTCCGATGGCCAGAATCCTTCGCTGAAAATGTGCTTTTGCAGCTCGAGAAAGAGGGTAACGTCGCCAATCAGCAGGCGAGATTCAATCAGGTTAGTGGCGACAGTGAGGTCAGAAAGTCCTTCCAGCAGGCACTCTTCGAGGGTGCGCACGCTATGGCCGACTTCGAGCTTGAGATCCCACAGCAGAGTCAGCAGCTCGCCAATTTTCTGCGCCAACTCGTCGGGCAGTTTTTTACGGCTGAGGATCAGCAAGTCGATATCAGAAAGCGGATGCAGTTCGCCACGGCCATAGCCACCGACGGCAACCAGTGCCGCATCTTCGATGTCACCAAAACCGTAATGTAACCACAGACGCTGGAGCATCTGATCGATGTATTCTGTACGGGCGGTCATCAGCTGTTCGGCAGATGTGCCGCTGTCGAAGGCGTCACCCAGCCAGCGCTGGAACGTATCGAGACGCGCCTTGATGCTGGCGCAGTTCAGCTCCGCGTCTGCCCAACTGACCGGGTTTTCCGGCTGGCCTGGCAGAACAGGTAAGGCTGTGTCAGGTAAGGAATTGCTCATCGCGCCACCCATAAGAAAAAACGATTACCCAAAAAAAAACCGGCTTTCGCCGGCTTCTTGTCATTCGTTGTGCGAGATTATCGCCGGGATAGTGTCATCCTTGCGTAACGTCATTATTTCGCAGCCGTTGTCTGTCACCACAATAGTATGCTCGTACTGTGCAGACAAGCTCCGGTCTTTGGTTTTCACCGTCCAGCCGTCTTTCATGGTGCGGATACGGTAATCGCCAGAGTTGACCATCGGCTCGATGGTGAACGTCATCCCAGCCTGTAGGACTACGCCGCCGTCATCAGCATCATAGTGCAGAACCTGCGGTTCTTCATGGAACACGCGGCCAATACCGTGTCCGCAATATTCACGTACCACGGAGAAACCTTCCGCTTCGGCAAATTTCTGAATGGCTGCACCCAGCGTGCGAAGACGGATACCCGGCTTAACCATACGCAGGGCGAGGTACAGGCTTTCCTGCGTCACACGGCACAGACGCTCGCCGAGGATGGTCGGTTTGCCGACGATGAACATTTTGGAGGTGTCGCCGTGGTATTCGTCTTTAATGACGGTCACGTCGATGTTCACGATGTCGCCATCTTTCAGCAGCTTTTCGTCATCCGGAATACCGTGGCACACCACTTCATTAATAGAGATGCACACGGATTTCGGGAAGCCGTGATAGCCCAGGCAGGCGGAGACCGCATGCTGAGTATTAACAATGTAATCGTCACAGATACGGTCCAGCTCGCCGGTGCTGATGCCTGGCTTGATGTACGGTTCGATCATTTCCAGCACTTCTGCAGCCAGACGGCCCGCCACGCGCATTTTTTCAATTTCTTCTGGAGTCTTAATAGAGATAGCCATGAATTCTGTCCATCGAGGCCGATTTATCGGCAATACTAGTGTAAGTGCTGACAATGGTAACAGCCGTCGCTATCGACTGCCAAACTGAGAATCATTACAGCGCGTCGCACCAACATTTATTGGTTTCCACTCGCAATTTATGGTATAAAGCGCGCCGAACTTCCATTCCGTTTGATATACACAGAAACGGTCTGGCAGCGACAAATCTCACATTGTGTAATAACACACACGTATCGGCACATACGCCGGGGTGCCCTTCGGGGTCGGTCGTATGGGATACGTGGAGGCATAACCCCAACTTTTATATAGAGGTTTTAAACATGGCAACTGTTTCCATGCGCGACATGCTCAAGGCTGGTGTACACTTCGGTCACCAGACCCGTTACTGGAACCCGAAAATGAAGCCTTTCATCTTCGGCGCGCGTAACAAA
>Ga0079104_1000894_pt1 | contig 24377 bp, 21 predicted proteins | sample MedtruBG_FD_76829 | JGI IMG/M metagenome (GOLD analysis project Ga0079104, IMG submission 76829) | Root nodule microbial communities of legume samples collected from California, USA - Medicago truncatula BG | ecosystem: Host-associated > Plants > Roots > Nodule | place: USA: California...
CACCCAATTAATAAATGGAATATACCTACTGCAATTATTTATGGATCAGAAGATAATTTGCAAAGTCATGAGGTTATAGATAATTTTTCGAAAAAATTTAATAGCGATTTAATCGTATCAATTGGTAGTGAACATGATTTTCATACAGAGGAACAATCACAAGTTATCACAAAGTGGTTGAAAAAATACATCTAAAAGCAAGCTGGGATTTGCATTCTACAAATCTCAGCTTATAAGAGGCTATAACCATATTGGGTAGCAGCTGAAAGAAAACAAAAATAAATTAGAGTGTTTTACTGTAAAATTTTTCTGTGTTTTTAAGAATGTTGTTTTTAACATATAAAAAAGTTTTATATTCTCCTTCATTAGCAAGTTTATTAAGCAGAGTTTCCAAAAGAGCACGTACATCTTCATGTAATACATAATAATGTTTTCTGTTTTCGTAATAACTAAGAGGACTTTCATCAGTATACTTTTCTTTTAAATAATTTTTTGAAGCACAAACCCTGTCTATAAACATTTCTACAACATAATTAACAGGCATTTTCATTCCTTTGAGACCTTCTGATTCATTTACTCCATAATCAATCCAATACTCGAAATGATGCTTATTCCTACCCTTATGATGTAGCCATGCTGATGAATATCCTTCAACAGCTTTTTGAACACCATTAGGACTTACATACCCCTTATAATACTTTATCCCAGCTGAAAACTCCACTAACGAGTACTTTGACAAATCATGAAGTAATCCTTGTTTATATAAACCTACTTTAAAACAATATTTCATAACTAATAGTTTATGGTTAGTTATAGTTTTAAAATGATTAATAAAATTCATAATTCTTATTTTCTCCTATCTAAAACTAGGCTTATGTTTAAATCTAATGAAGTAATAAATATTTTTACTACGAAATACCATTAAAATATTTATCACAAAATTATATTACTAATTTCGGTGAGTTATATGTATAGGCCTAGGCTATAGTTTTGTTATATATTTTGCAATGCACATTTCCTAATTCACTATTACGGATAAAATTCTTGTAATATTTTTAGAATTATGATGAAGTGTTATTTTTGCAATATATATATTATATATTTTTTGTGTTTAAACTTAAAGAGATAAAACTCAGAATAAGAATAATGAAAATATCTAAGAATTAACTATAGATATCAAATTTAAGAGTGTGATTTACAAATGCATCTGATTTAAATAAGCAATAATTTTTTAATAAATATTGAATTTTTTATTGCAAAATTGTTGACTAATTATATTATTAAAGTTAATATAAGATTATAAAATAAAATCTAATAAAATTTAATTGAATAAAATTAAATTATTAAATTTAGAACAACTTATTGGAATTTTTATAAATTATATATTATCAAAGAATATATAAATGATTAGTAGGAGAGGTGTTGGTAATATGAAAGATATTATTATAATTGGAGGAGGACCAGCGGCCCTTACAGCAGCATTATATGCAGGTAGAGCTGGATTAGATGCATTAATGCTTGAAAAACAATATGAAGGCGGTCAGATAGTTACTACAAATGAAGTGGAAAATTATCCTGGTTTTCGCAGCATAACAGGGCCAGAACTTGCCAATACTATGTATGAACATGCAAAAGATTTTGGAAGTATTATGAAATATGAAGAAGTAATAGATATAAAAATCGATGGAGATATAAAAAAAGTTGTAACTGGTGTGAATACTTATGAAAGTAAGGTCATAATCTTATCAATGGGTGCAAAACCTAAAAAAATAGGAATTGATAGGGAAGAGGAACTTACAGGTAAAGGTGTATCATACTGTGCTACTTGTGATGGCGGCTTCTTTAGAAAAAAAATAGTGGCTGTTATAGGCGGTGGAGATACAGCAGTAGAGGATGCACTTCATCTTTCAAGAATTGCTGAAAAGGTGTATGTAATTGTCAGAAGAGATTCACTTAGAGCAAATAAATCTGCTCAAAAAAAGTTATTTGAAACAGATAATATAGAAATAATCTGGAATAGTGGAGTTACAAAGCTTAATGGAGAAGAAAGATTAAGTGGTATAGAAATTAAGAATAATAAAGATGGTAAGATAGATAATTTGGAAGTTAATGGCGTTTTTGTAGCAATTGGAAGTGACCCATCGTCAGAATTAGTTAAAGACTTAGTAGATTTGGATAAAAATGGTTATATTATTGCTGATGAAAGCTGTAAAACAAACGTAGATGGTATATTTGCCATAGGAGATATTCGAACAAAAGAAGTTAGGCAAGTACTTACAGCAGCTTCTGATGGAGCCATTAGTATATATGGGGCAGAAAAATATTTGATAAACCACTAAGAAAATAGTTAAAATATAATATTAATAATTTAGGAGGAATGAATTATGAAAGTTAAATTTCAAGGAAATGATGTAACATTAGAAGGAAGAGAAATTAAAGTTGGTGATACTGCACCAGACTTCGTAGTAACAGATAATGGTTTAAATGCTGTTAATTCAAAAGATTTTACAGGAAAGAGAGCATATGTAAGTGTTCCATCAATAGATACACCAGTATGTGATTTAGAAGTAAGAAAATTTAATGAAGAAGCTGCAAAATTAAGCAATGTAAAGATATATGTAGTATCAATGGATCTACCTTTTGCACAAGGAAGATGGTGCGGAAATCAAGGTATTGATGCAGTACAAACATTATCAGATTATAAGGATAGGAGCTTTGGTAAGGAATTCGGAACTTACATTAAAGAATTAGGTCTGCTAACAAGAGCAGTATTTGTAGTTGATGAAAATAACAAGGTTACTTATGTTGAATATTGCGAGGAAGTAACATCAGAACCAAATTATGAAGCTGCTTTAAATGCATTAAAGTAAAGTGAATTTTATTCGCGCACATAGATGTTATTATAACTTTGCATCCTTTGTGGACCTATAAATGCTTTCTAAAGAAGAAAAACCAATAAAGACTAAAATTCTCTAATATTATTTATATATCAGAAAATTTTAGTCTTTATTTTTATTCTCTAAAAAATTATATCGTTGGATAATTTGTGGACATTATGCTTCTTGTAGATGAATTATGAAACTTAATTATTCAGAAAGTTACGTTTTACTAGAGAATAAAAGAGAAAATATATTCACCTTCTAGATTTTTCTCACATGCTCTTGAAAGTTGAGATGCGTAAAAAAATCTCAGGCTGCACTTGAACCTGAGATTTTATTCTATGTATACATTTACTTTTTAGTAAATAGATTAGTATGGTTAAAGTGACGATATCTATTTAATAATTGGACCTGGTGAAGGGTAGACTTGTCTACCAAAAGCGGTATTAACAATAATTGCGGCTGCAAGATAAATTCCTAAAGTACCTGCTATTAATAGTCCAAAGGCGGGTATATTTGAAAAAATCTTTGGTAGCACGCCTAAATCAATTAGAGAAATACAAAGTGAAGATAGATCTAAAGCGAAAACGATTAGAAATAACACTAAAGGTGTTTTAAGGAATGCTGGCGTCCACATAATAAGTGAAATACTAAGTACTAACCATGCCCAACCATCCATACGCGTATCTAGAGAAATTCCGTTAGTTGTTGCATTAAATTTAATGAGCATTTCAATTCCACCTGTTAACATAAAAAATGCACTAAAGAATAAAAATGTGTTTCCTCCAGTAGTATTACCACCTTTTAAATCAATTAAAGCAACTACAACTTGTACTACAAATCCTCCAATAAGCCAGCATCCAAGAAGTGGCAAGGCTCCGCTTGTTACTCTTCCTGATAATAAGGCGAAAAAGCAGAAACTTGCTACTGCTAAAGCAACTAGGCCTGCGGGACTAGGATTAGACCAGTCTTTTGTTCCGTTTACCTGGTTCAATATGATACCCTCACTTTCATAATATTATTTTAAAGTTTGGAGAAAAGATTATTTCCCATCCTTTAAAGATAATTATATAGAATATATTACAATTAATCAACATTTTTCGAGCAAAATTGTTAATTTTTTATCACCTGCAATAACTTTTTTTTACTTTATAAGTTAATTGTATAATATTTAAACTAAAAACATTAATATATATGTGTGGTAACTACTTCGTTGAAATTAAAGGGGAAAATTATTGATATCTAATATTAAATAATTCTATGAAAATATTATCTATTTTAACTATAGCATAGAAGGAGTGTTTTCTATTGTTAAATTTTTCTCAATTCATTGTATTAAATATAAATGACCAGATATTTCTAATGAACTTATAAGTATTGTGAAAATATGTAATAGAGTAGAGAAATATTTCCTGATATATTAAGTGCCAATAAAATGTAATAAGTTATTAGAGATAATATACAAATTATGAAAGCTGTGCTATAATTCAATCAATAAATAATAATTATTATCAATTAATAAAAATTATAAATATGCTTGAATTTACAGAAGTTACGCATAATAAATGGAGAACATTTAATCAATATATTTTCTTTTAATTAAGTGAATCCAATAATGCCTAATAGTATACGATAATTATTAAGAAATTATATATTATATGAAATATCAAGGGAGGTTATGAAATGAGAAAAAATAATATACTTAAAATAAGCAAGTTGAGTTCGCAGTGGCAGACAAGTGATCCTTTCATATTTTGTGCGCATCATAAGGATGACTATCCAAAGGGGAATAGTGAGATGGGACCAGATGCTTCTTTGTATGGTAGAACTATTGGCAGCGACTTTAGAGGGATTGATGGGTGGAACATGTATCATGGAGATACCATTCCAGGATTCCCTCAGCATCCTCACAGGGGGTTTGAAACAGTCACTATAGTACTAAATGGTTATGTTGATCATGCTGATTCAGCTGGTGCTACAGGCCGTTATGGAGCCAATGATGTGCAATGGTTGACTGCTGGTAGAGGCTGCAATCATACAGAAATGTTTCCTTTAGTTAATACCGAGAAGGAGAATCCACTAGAATTATTTCAAATCTGGCTCAATCTACCTAAGAAAGATAAATTCGTTGAACCACATTATAAAATGCTTTGGGCGGAGGATATACCTGTTATAAAATCCAAAGACAATAATGGAAAAGCGAGTACTGTAAGAATTATTTCGGGTACTTATAATGGGACTAATAGCTTAGAACCTTCGCCTAACTCATGGGCAAGTAAAGAGAATAATCATGTAAGAATATGTCTTATACGCATGGAGCCTGAAGCAAGTATAGAGCTTCAAAAGGTGTCCTCAACATTAAATAGGACTATTTATTTCTATGAGGGAGAGACAATAAGCATTGAGGAGACTGATATTGATGTTTATAATAGTATAAAACTTGCAGGTGATGAGGTAGTAAAAATAGAAAATGGCGCTAAGGAAAGCTGTATTTTACTTTTAGAAGGAGAACCTATTGGAGAGCCAGTTGTAAGTTATGGACCTTTTGTTATGACGTCAGATAAAGAAATTATGGATGCTTTTGCAGACTATAAGAGCACTGGTTTTGGAGGTTGGCCATGGAAACGCGATGATTTTGTTCATCCAAGAGAAAAAGGGAGATTTGCACGATATCCTGATGGAACAACAGAATTTAGATAATAGTTTTTTGAATAAAATACCTAAAATATTTATAATAAAAAACTTTAGAAATAATATACAAATCATGAAAGTTATGCTATAATTTTATTAACAAATAATTATTATTAATTAATAAAGCCTTGCGAATGGAGTGAGATGTATGAAAACAATGGATAGTTTTAAATTCTTTTCAAGGTTTTCTGAAATAGATGGAATAAAAGACGTATATGCTAACAGTAAAAAATTGAGAGATTTAATAGATTATGATGATGAGGTTTGCTTAGGACAAAGACAAGTAGGCGAGAGAAGTTACCATATCTTTTATTTAAATAAAAGACAATTTTGTGTTTACTATTATGGTGGCGGTACAGATGCGATGTGCTGTTCAAAGAAATTAGATGATGTTCTATGGTATGTAAACAGCTTAAAGCCTGAAGATTTCAAAAATTAGTAAAATTAAATTCCGAAAGGAAGCCTCAGGCTGTCGATAACATCGACAGCTTTTCATTTATACATAGAGAAGTATAAAACATTTATTCTGAAATTTAGTTATGTTAACGGCTCAAGAAGTATGAAAAATTACATTCTGAAACCTAGTTATAGTAATGGTTCAGCAGCAGAAAAAGGAAAAAATTATTAGTATTACCACGAAGTAAGGGGTAGCCGCTCTTTTCTTCATAAAGAAAAAATCAAAGGCGTCTAAATTTATTAGACGCCTTTGATAAATGGCCAAATATAGACTATTTATATAAAAGATATAATTGAAATATCTTTTATAAGTTGTCAGAATCACCAATCATTTCTGATGAAACTTTAGTGTTTACTTTAAAATTTTTGTAAGTGTAAATACCAGTAAATAGAGCGCCTATACTCCCGCAGATAATATCACCCATAGTATCCACTAGACTATTATTTTGGCTTCTTAGACCAAATAATCTATCAGTTGTAAACTCATAAATTTCCCAAATTCCAGCCATAGCAATTGCAAAGAAAAGGCTAAAAAGAATAATTGTTTTTATATTAAGCTTATTTGTTTCATTTTTATTTATAAGCTCCAATATTAATGAACCTATATAGAAGAGTATGACCCCTGAAGACAGATGTTCGATTTTATCAAGATAAGGTATAAATGAATATCCCTTAAATTCATTAGCAAAAAACATAGTAACAAAAATAAATGCTAAAACTGAAAATCTTAAACCAGTCGAAATTGGAATTCTACTTTTCTTTACTAATACTTTTATAACGGTTAACACTAAGATTATTAATATAGGTTGAAGTGTTCTTTGCATATCTCCTCTGATAAGAAAATAAATAGAACAAATAGCAGCAAGAGCATATAAAAACAACTCAAAGTAGTCATTAAAACTATATTTTCTTCTAGTTCTCATTTTTTTGTTCTCCTGTCTTAAGAATTTTTATTTATATATTGCGATTAAGTTTATACATTTTAATTTCAACTGAACACTTGCCTTATTAGGAATTTAAATGTAAATTCATTGTTAAAATAATATATATTAGAATTATTCTTTATAAAGAGTATCAACACCACATGGCAAAATTATACAGATAGTATTATAGTACCTTCTCTATGTTGTGTTTATGGTGCCAATGAAAAACATAAGTGTTCACTGAGCGGTATCAACAATATTAGACTAAAATTAACCAACAAGCAATTATATTTTAGAGTCATATTTACCATATTCTGCTTAACGAAAGAATATTAGATCTGCTATTGGCAAAAAGTTCAATTTGTTATAATATACATATATTATATAAATTGTTGATGAGGTGGTTGCAATGATGGATTCTGTAGAGGAATCTTCAAAAATGAAATATAGAGAAGATAAAAATGGAAATAAGTTATCAATATTAGGTTATGGCTGTATGCGTTTTACTAGAAAAGGAACTAGCATTGATATAGATAAAGCAGAAAATGAACTTATGGAAGCAATAAATAACGGCGTGAATTACTTTGATACGGCTTATGTTTACCCAGGTAGTGAGGCTACACTTGGAGAAATTTTAAAAAGAAATAAATGTAGAGATAAAATATTTATTGCAACAAAGCTCCCACATTTTATGGTTAAGTCAAAGAAGGATTTAGAAAAGTATTTTAAAGAACAATTAAAAAGGCTCCAAACAGATTACGTTGATTATTACCTTATGCATATGCTTACTGATGTGCAAACTTGGAACAGGTTAAAAGAATTAGGCGCTGAGGAGTGGTTAAAGGAGAAAGTTGAAAAAGGACAAATTCGTAATGTTGGGTTTTCTTATCACGGCAATACAGAAACTTTTCTTCAGCTATTAGAGGTTTATGATTGGGACTTTTGTCAGATTCAATATAATTATTTAGATGAACATAGTCAGGCAGGAAAAAGGGGATTAAAGGCCGCTAATAAAAAAGGTATTCCTGTAATTATAATGGAACCTCTACGTGGTGGAAGATTAGTTAATTTATTACCAGAAAAAGCTAAGAATATAATAAAGGAAGACCCAAGAAAACGTACTCCAGCAGAATGGGCATTTCGTTGGCTTTGGAATCAGCCTGAGGTTACATGCGTATTATCTGGAATGAACTCTCTTGAAATGCTTCGTGAAAATATAGATATTGCAAGCAATGTAGAAGTAGATGAATTTACCAAAGAAGATTTTGATTTAATAGAACAGATTAAGAATGAGCTAAATAGAAATATTAAGGTTGGCTGCACAGGTTGTGGGTATTGTATGCCGTGTCCTAAGGGGGTAGATATACCAGGAACTTTTCATTCGTACAATCTTATGTATTCTGAGAATAAAAAGTCAGGCAGGCATAATTATCTAATGTGTACTGCAGTACGTAAAAATCCAAGCAGTGCTTCACAATGTGTTGAATGTGGTAAATGCGAAAAGCATTGTCCACAGCATATAGAGATTCGAAAAGAACTTAAAAATGCAAGTAGGGAGCTTGAAACACCTGTATATAAAATTGCAAAAACAGCAGTGAAATTATTTAAGCTATATTAACATTATAGAAAGTCATCCAGTGAAATGGATGGCTTTTGCATTTTTATAAGAATTAAACGCACATTTTTGAGAATTAAAGGAATATTTATAAAAATCATACTGTAGATTTGCGTTTAATTCTAAAATATGTACGTTTAGAGAAATGGGTGTTTACTTTGTTTTTTTATCAGAGTATTATCAAGATATAAAGTAAAGCTTACACATCGCAACCAGCATATCATAAAAATAGTTCTTTATATAACTATAAAATTCTTATTTATATTAAAATCACCAATGAATAAAGTAATATTATAAATTATTATTGCAAATGACAATAAAATTTACTGCATATCTAAAAGAATAAATAGTGAAATTTAGTTTATATCAGAATAAGCTTTTCAAATTTTGTTCTTTAGTAAAGGGAAGTACTTTGTGTATACGTTTTAATTAAGTTCTCGGCACAAAAACTACTTCTAGTTACTAATTAAATAAATTCAGTTAAATAAGTTTAATAATATGATATTTATCTTCATTTTGCTTAATGCTAAGGCGCTTTAGTATTTGGTATTAAATGAAGTAAAATATAAAACTTAACCTTAAAACAGTTAAGTAACTTAATGTCTTTGTTGCAACAAAACAAGTAGAATATTTTTAAGAAAGAAACTCAATATTTAAATACGTTTTTTAAGATAAGATTAAATTGTATTTTTAGGAGGTAGTTTAATAATGATTAGGAGAAATAAAAGAATTTTATCATTAACTCTTTCAATGGCTGTCTTTACTACTATGTTTATGTCAACTTCATTTATCACAAAGGCTGAAACTGTAAGTTTAGAAGCAAGCAGTAAAATTACCTCAAACTCATCTGTAGAAAGTGCAGCAGTATCAACTAATATTGCATTAAATAAGTCTGCAACCGCATCTTCAGTTACAGGTGGAAATACTGCTTCACTAGCTCTTGATGGAAATACAGGAACTAGGTGGGAATCTGCTCAAGGTAGTGATCCTCAATGGATATCTATTGATTTAGGTGGAAGTTATAATATATCAGGAGTAAAATTAAACTGGGAAACAGCTGCTGCAAAAGACTATAAGATACAAGTATCGACTGATAATAAAAATTGGGTAGATGCTTATACAAAAACAGGAGGAACAGGGGGAGTAGAAAACATAGATTTTAATTCTACAGCTACTGGAAGATATATAAGAATGTATGGAACAGCAAGAACTACCCAATATGGTTATTCTCTATGGGAATTTGAAGTGTATGGTACTCCAGATGGTAATACAGTTAATAAGGTAGATTTAGGTCCAAATGTTAAAATATTCGATCCATCAATGCCAAGTGCGGATATCCAAAATACTGTTGATAGCGTATTTAGTAAAATGGAGACAAATCAGTTTGGAAATGAAAGATATGCCTTTTTGTTTAAACCAGGTTCATATAACGTAAATGTAAATGTAGGTTTCTTTACGTCTGTATTGGGACTTGGAAAGACACCAGATGCTGTTAATATAACTGGCGCAGTACGTTGTGAAGCAGATTGGATGGGAGGAAATGCAACTTGTAACTTCTGGAGATCAGTTGAAAATGTTTCTGTAACTCCAACTTATTCTTCAAACAATTTGGCCCCAGCAGGTACTTTAACTTGGGCGGTATCACAAGCTGCACCAATGAGGCGTGTTCATATTAAGGGTGGATTATCTTTATGGGATCCACTTGGAACTAACTATGATGGAGCATGGTCTAGTGGTGGATTTATAGCTGATTCAAAAATTGATAATTCAATTAGTTCTGGATCACAACAACAATTCTTTACTAGAAACAGTCAAATGGGATCTTGGAATGGTGCAAACTGGAACATGGTTTTTGTAGGAAATAATGGAGCACCTACAGATGACAATGTATATCCATCAACACCAGATACTGTTGTGAATCAAACACCAGCTATTAGAGAAAAACCATTTCTGTATATTGATGATAGTGGAAATTACCAAGTTTTTGTTCCTGATCTTAGGAAAAATTCTCAAGGAATAACTTGGGCCAATGGTTTAGGTCAAGGTACATCATTATCTATAGATCAGTTCTATATAGCAAAGCCAGATACATCTACAGCTGAAAGCATAAATACAGCTCTTAATCAGGGAAAGAACATTATATTTACTCCTGGAGTATATCATCTTAGTGATGCTATTAATGTAACCAGGGCTAATACAGTTATATTAGGTCTTGGACTTGCAACTTTAATCCCAGACAATGGCACTGCTGCAATGAATATTTCGGATGTTGACGGAGTAAAGGTTTCAGGAATTCTTTTTGATGCTGGAGCAAAGAATTCACCAGTATTATTAAAAGTTGGACAAGATGGAAGTTCAGCTGATCACTCAGCTAATCCTACAAGCCTTAGTGACTTATTCTTTAGAATTGGAGGAGCAGCAGTAGGAAATGCTGATACAAGCATAAAAATAAATAGTAACAATGTTATTGGTGATGATTTTTGGGTATGGCGTGCAGATCATGGTACAGGAGTAGGCTGGACAGTTAACAATGCAAAGAATGGTGTTATTGTAAATGGTAATAATGTAACGCTATATGGATTGTTTGTAGAGCATTTTAAGGAATATCAAACTATATGGAATGGTAATGGCGGAAAAGTATACTTCTATCAAAGCGAATTGCCATATGATGTTCCAAATCAAGCATCTTGGATGAGTAATAATGGTACTCAAAATGGATATGCTTCTTACAAAGTGGCTGATTCAGTTACGTCGCATCAGCTTTTTGGATCAGGTATTTACTCTTACTTTAGGGATGCTGTAGCAGCAGAGAATAACGGAATAGAGGTTCCGAATGCGTCTGGTGTAAAGGTTCACCATGCATGTTCTGTATTTTTATCTGGTAATGGTGAAATAACACATGTAATAAATAATACAGGCAATACAGCAAAATCAGGTAATATGAAACAATCTGTTACTGATTATCCTAATTATTAAAATTAAAAAAATGCAAATTCCTTAATTTTCGGCGCGTAAATGGAGCTCTTAGGCCAATATCTCTTTTTATTGGGTTATTAAAGCATTGACAGTGTTTTAGTAAATAATGTATAGTATATTATGAGTTTATATTTGTAAACTATAAATGTGGTTTACAATACAGCGCCGGAGGGAGGGATAAAAGTATGTCAGAAATTAAAGTAGGAGAAAATGAATCTCTAGAGCAAGCGTTGAGAAGATTTAAAAAGAAATGTTCAATGTCTGGAATCCTTTCAGAGGCAAAAAAGAGACAACACTATGAAAAGCCAAGTGTAAAAAGAAAGAAAAAGTCAGAAGAAGCTAGAAAAAGAAAGTTTAAGTAATAGATTATAAATTATAGCGTTACTAATAGTATTAACTATTATAATATAAAACTATTTTACTTACAAAAAGCAACTTCCACACTTTGTGTCTCGGAAGCGTTCTTGGGGAAATTAAAAATTTACAGGTAGTTATTCAACTACCTGAACATTAACAGCCTAAAAATTTTAGCCTAAAGTTGAAAGTATTTTTTGAAAATTTTCTTCTTTAGGCTCTTTTTATAAAAAAAAATAATTTGAAATAGAGGAACTATAAAATGAAATTATTATTTGATAACGAAGGAAAAGTAAATTATGACAAAATTAATAAAAATACAACAGTTAAAGATGTGCTAGATGCAATTGATATATTTTTAAGTAATAATCCTCTTGATTGTAATGGATGTGAGGAGAGTTGCTGCAAAAAGTCTTGGTCAGTTGAAATGGATAATATCTGTGTAAATAAATTAAGTAATTGGAATGATAAAGCAGCTTCAGATTTTGTACAGAAAAAACTGGTTAAAAAGAGAAATTATTATAGAGATTTTGATCAGTACGTATTAGATAAGAAAACTGACTGTAATTTCATAACAGAAACAAATCTATGCACTATATATGAAGAGAGACCAGTAATATGCAGGCTTTATATCTGTAGTGCGAGAAGTTATAGATATAATGTGATTAGAGAACTCATAGGAAGTACATATTTACAAGCACTTGTGCTTGAAGAGAAGATGAGAAAGAACGATCTCCCAGAACAAACGATTGATAAATATAAAAGAAATCCAGCAGTTTTTGCTAAAGAATACAACATACTTTTGGAAGAGATATTTGATTATGCAGAAGATGAAGGTTGGCTTGATCTTGATGAAAGAGATGAATTGTATGAAGAAATAATCCTAAAGCCTTAACTAAATTTTCAGCATAAAAGCATTGTGCTAAATTCGTATATTTCGTGCAGTGCTTTCTTGTTGAGAAAAATTTAAAGGATATATTTAGTTTAGTATAATTATTTAACAAAGATAAATCCAAAAGTTTTTATTTAGACAAAGGTATTATTTGAATATTTAAACTATTCTAAAAGGGTAGAAAATAATTATAAAAATGTAACTTTAGTGGAAAGTAATTGAATAGAGGTATACAATAGTAATGTACATAAAAAAAATAAATAAAAGGATTTGATGAAATGGAATATCTATATTCAATATCTACAGTATTAAGCTACATATTTTTAGCGCTATTTTTTATCAGAGTATTGATAAATAAGAAAGAGATAGACTTTAAAAGTAATAAAATTGAATGGCAGGTAATTGTGAGTTTATTACTCTTAAGTATTGTACCAATGGCAAACACATTCTTGACTTGTTCAAGCATTTATTTTTCAATACTAATGAACCATGATAACTTTATAAAGCTTATGAACAGAGAGCTTTAGAAAAGTTTAATGTTTTTATTGTACAAGCTATAGTAACCCAGCTATTCCGACTTCAGAAGCATCAATGGGATCTTGTTGAAGAAAGAATAACTGAACTTTCTATAAAGAGTTAAAGTAAATTTATTTCAACTCATATTACCGTACTTAAATTAATAGTGTTTTATTGAGTTGTTTTTCCATTATCCAGTAACATTCGTCCAATAACTTTCTTGGGTCTTTTATTATTTTTGTTATTATTTCCTTTTTGTTTTTTTTCTTCTATTAATTTTTTCATCATTTCTATTTGTTTCTCATTCATGTTTAATTCCTCCAATCTAAAGCCTATTCATAAAATAACAAGCCAGTACCGCTCATATATTTTCTTTTATACGCTTAAAATAAATTGCATAATCAAAATATTTTTACAATTTTATAATTGATTGTATCATAAATTCAAAAGTTTATAAACTAAAACAGATGTATTATACTTATTTCTGCTGTATTATAAAAAAATGCATCCAAATAACTTCAAAAATTACTTGGACACATTTTATTCTTTTTAGATATCAAATTTAAAGATTTTACTTATTAGATAAACATATTTATAAATTTGCTAAAACTTTAAGGTCTCATCTTCACTAGAAATAATAAATATTTTCATAGTTTTTTGGAATCAAATACTTGTGATTTCGGTAAGTTATAACATAAGTATAAAATATATGTTGTTTATCTATATAATGCTAGAAGTAAAAATAGAGTTTATACTTCAGGTTCCTTGGCAGAAATATTAGCTTTCTTTTTAGCTGCATTTGACTCTTTAGTAGAGTTGCTGTCTGATTGATTAGTTATCTCAGACTGAGTAGAAGTAATATTATTTACTATTGAGCTATTAGCACTAGCCATGTTAGCTAAAATCATGCTTAAAATTCCTTCCATAGCATTAGGAGTTTTTCCGTCAGTACCGCCCATAATTACTGTTTGTGGTACAAGAGGAGATTTACTTATCTTTAGAGCTTCAGCAAAAGATGTTAATACACTTTGTTGTACTTGTAATTCTGGTCCGCCATAAGCATCAACTAAGGCTTTAGCAGCAGTACCTTTTGCAAGACCTACCTTTGTTTCCTGCTCAGCATTCGCTTCAGCAACTGCTTTGATGTTTAATGCTTGAGCTGCACCAACTTTTTCAAGCTTGAAGGCTTCAGCACCAGCTTGTAATTCTACTTGTTTAGCATTAGCAGCAGCATTAAGCTCAGTAGCTTTAGCGTTAGCAGCAGCTTCAGCTTCTTTTGTATATCTTAAAGCATCAGCTTCTTGAGTTCTTTTGTATTTATCAGCTTCTGCAAGCTTTTGAGTCTTTAAGGCTAATTGTTCAGCAAGTTTTAATTCAGACTTACCTTTGTTATCAGCGACTTCTATATCGATACTTGATTGAGTAAGAGCTGCCTGAGCTGCACTTTTAGCAATTGCTTCATTAAGTTCTCTTTGCTTTTCAGCTGACTTTTGTTTTGCCTCATTTGTTTTAATTTCTTCTAACGCAACTTGTCTATCTCTAAGTTGTGCAAGGATTAGATCAATTCTCTTATCTGTTGAAGAAGCAGCAGGTGTACCAATTAATACTTCTTGTAATTCTAAATCATATAACTTGAATTTTTCCTTCATTTCTTTAGAAGATTGTTCTTGAATAGAACTTCTATCTTGTACTAATTCAATTAAAGTTTTAGTTTGTCCAATATTTTTAAAGTAACCTGCAACCATAGGATCTAGTGATTGTTCAATAAGCAGTTTAATATCACCAAATCTTTGGATTACTGAAGAAGCTTTTCTATAATCAATGTTAAACACTACAGTAAGTGGGAGATTAGGTTCAAAAGCATCTTTAGTTATAAGATTAATTTCTTTTAAGTTATCATCTAATTTATGATCCCCAACCTGACCGCTAATCCATTTTAATATAACATTAGTAGTAGGGACTGGAATGATCTTACCTGCATAAGTATTGAATGGATACTTACCTGGCATCATACATTCTCTCCAAATACCTTTCTTGCCTTGTTCAACGAGTTCTCCATGAGAGTAGTCAGAACCAGATACATCTTCACCTTTTTCACCAAAATAACTAACAACAACGCCGACATAACCAATATCTATAATACTTTTTGGAACTATGTCCACATTTGCAAATAATCTGTTAATAAAATAGACACCGTCTGTTAATACTTGTATCTGCTTACCTTTTCTACCGCCAGCAGCTAAGAATTTTTCTGGCTCCTGGAAGTTACTGTGGTAATATTCGCTTGTAATGCCTTCACCAACTATTGGAGCAATTATAGCTCCATTATCTGGAGTAGGCCCTTCATTAACAGTTACTATACCAATTGTGTCTTTAGTTTTAATATTGTTTCCAAATTCATCTTGTTCAAGATTTTTTGAACTCGAGATAACTACAGGTAGGAAGCCATTAACTCTTAGTAAATCACTTCTCATAGTTTCTATTTGTTCTGATTCATCCTTTGAAGTAAATATTGAATGTACTTTATCCTTTGTAATTATAATGAATTGAGCAAGGTTGAAAGCATAAGTACCTTCACGAAGGATTTGTCTTTGAGGCCCTTTCTGCCCGCCATTATTTAAAAAGGCTACTACGTCTTGAAATGATTTGCACTCTGGAATAACTCTTCCTAAGGTTTGTCCATCAGCAAGGCTTTCTCCTGATCTTGCAAATACATAACCTATCTGCCCTTGTGGGATGGTTACAAGTCTTACCTTCTTAACCTTGTACTTAAAAGGAGTTTTAAAATGCACTCCGGCTCTGAGCACGTGTGGTTGATAACCAGCTTCACCTTTTAATGCAATTAAACCATCAGCAGGCACGGACCCTTTTAAGCTCCACCATTTTTCTACTATACCTACCTCATCAGTCCCGATACTTGTAAATCCTATGCCATATAGTAATATAAATAGCGCTAAGATTCCAATACCTACATAAATTAAAATTGATATTGTTCCTGAATTCATAAAATTCCCTCCATAAATTTATTGTCTTTTTGTAAGACATTTCCTTGTTTAATTGGTATAGATAGTAATATATTATATTAGGCATTAATTGTAAATGTCCAAATTAGTCAAATTTCCTCATTAGATTTGTTGCGGTTACCAATTAGAATAAACTAAACTTTGTTATCTTTCTCAATATCGTTCAATCGCTTTAAATCTACCTCCGATACATTTACTTTTTAAGAATATTTCAATGCATGCTGATTTATGAGCACTTTTTAGTAATTAAACTATCCCAAATCCCTATTATTAAATTTTTTTAATGTTATGTTTGCATAAACTAATACAATTGTATAACTTGCTTTTAAACGAATACCTCTTAGGGCTAAAGGGCCTTTATCTATGGGAATTGTATAGGTTTCAACAATGATGATATAGATTGTATGAATCCAATAAATTAAGGCTTATAAAGTTTTAATACATTATTTTGTTATTTAGGGGTATAATGGGAGCAGGCATGCTGAGAAACAGCTTCTACTTTACTTGGGAATATTTAAGACAATTTGAAGGGAATATTAATATGAATTATATATTAAAAACTGATAATCTAACAAAACAGTATGGAACACAATTAAGTGTAAGTAACTTATGTATTAACATCGAGGAAAGGGACATATATGGATTTATAGGAAGAAACGGAGCAGGAAAAACAACTACTTTAAAGATGATCTTAGGATTGATTCCTGCAACTAGTGGTAAAATAACGGTTTTGGGAAAAGAAGTTGATAAAAAGGATATTTCTTATTTAAGAAATATCGGATCTATTATAGAATTTCCGTCATCTTATGAAAATCTAACTGCTTATGAGAATTTAAAACTTCATTCTAATTATATGGAGTTGGAAGATAAGGGAATAATAGATGAGTGCTTAGATAAGGTTGATCTTTTAAATGATAAGAATAAAAAAGTTAAAGAGTACTCATTGGGTATGAAACAAAGGCTTGGTATAGCGCGCGCAATTCTTCATAAGCCAAAGCTTTTAATTTTAGATGAGCCTACTAATGGATTAGATCCACTAGGAATAAGAGATCTTAGAAATTTCATACTAAGACTTGCTAATGAGGACAATATGACTTTTATAATATCAAGTCATATATTAAGTGAACTAGAACTTACAGTGACTAAGCTTGGTATTATAGAAAAAGGAATCTTATTAAAAGAAGCTTCGATGAATGAGATCAATGATAGTTACGAGGAATATGTTGATGTCAAAGTTGATGATGTAAAAAAAGCACAAAAAGTATTAAATGAAAATTTGAATTTAGATAGTTCATTAATTGATGACAACTATTTAAGGCTTAATATAAAGGGAAAAGAAATGAAAACAAACTATATAAGCAAAGCGCTAGTAAATAATAGTGTGGAGTTATTTGAAATAATTAAACATAAGGAAGGTTTGGAGGATTATTTTGTAAGGATTTCAGGAGGAATAAGGTTATGATGAAATATGTTTTATCAGAGATTTTTAAGTATAGAAAGGCAAAGATCAAATTCTGTACAATAGTTCTATTTATTCCAAATGTTATTGCATTTATAATATATGGCTTTAATAAAAAATATAATTCAATACTTTTATGGGAAGATTATTTAAATACTATATTAACTTTCCTAAATGATATTGTAGCACCCATAGTTTATGGAATAATAGCTGCTTATATCTTTGGACATGAATATGAAACCAAAACTATGAATGTGATGTTCACTTATCCTATTAATAGAATGAAGCTTTTATTTTCTAAGCTTGCATGCATTCTTTATATTATAGCAATTACTTTAATATTAGTATTCTTCACTTCAATAATTTTAGGATTTTTACTAAAGCATGAAAGCTTAAATATGGATTTACTTGTATATTATTTTATATCACTTTTAAAGATGGTAGTATTTCACTTTATGCTTGTTTGTATAATTTGTGCAGTTGCTATCTACACAAAAAATGTATTACCAGGCATAATATTTGTTATTTCAGCTACTTTTGCAAATATAGTAGTAGTAAATACACAGTTATCAGCATTTTATCCATGGAGCGCACCAGTCTTACTAAGTCCACATGAAGGAGTGGGCAGATCCTTTATTCCATCTACTTTAAGCATGATATCTCTAATAGTTATTTTTTTAATTGGACTTGCTATATCAATTAGAAGATATAGATACGTTGAGTAAAGATATCCTATCGCATAAATCTAAGTTTAATGTTGTTTATATATAGGGTTCCATATTGAGAGTCGAACTTATGTGTATATCAGCTGAAATTGAATAAATATTTGTTCCATATGACTATTAAAATTTCTCTGCTTGATATATTTCAAATTTTTAATGAGGAAACCTATAAATGATATTAACAAAGACTTAAAGTAACTAACAGATACTTTAAGTCTTTGTTTTTATAAAAATCTAATATTTATGATGAATTAAATCTTAATAATTTATATAGATAACACAATTATAAACTATGCTTAGACTATGAAATACATTCCAACCAGAAATGAGTAACATACTTTTGTGGAATGTTTCATTGATAATTTTGATGGACGTGATTCTTTGGCTATAAGTTGTTTCAAATGTGCTAGTTCAAAGCTTGTTCTTTGAGGCTAGCACTTTGGATGCAACTTTATAGCCTTAGAATCACCCATCAGAATTACCTAGAAACTGGAACAAAAGTATATTATTCATTTCGGTGAGGTATACGCATAAGTATAGATTATAGTCGGTTTATCTATACTTATCTCTAATTATATTTATAGATTGTGATAAGAAATTTTATTAGGTTTTAATCCTTTTTCTAATGAAGTATATATACGCTTGTTTCTTGGGTCTATTAGTTCCTCGCTATTGTAATATATTCTAGGGGTTTTCCAGAGAAGCTTTAAAGCGCTGCTAAGAGGCATTTGATGATACCTCTCTGGCCATAGTTTTAATATCTCTTCCTTTACTAGAACATAGTATTTGGGATTCATTCCTGGAAATAGATGATGCTCTGTATGATAAGAAAAATTAAAATGGAGCACATCAAGCCATTTTGGAACTGTTACTGAAAGACTATTAACTAAAGGATCATTTATAGGTACAAGAGGATTTAATCTATGATTACTTGATATATAACACATTACAATAAAATTCCCTATAAGGAATGGAATTAAATATGAGAAAATCCACTTATCAGTTTCAACTAAGAAGAATAAGCCTATCCATATAATCCAAGGGAGTATAAACTGAATCCATAGTTTTATACCCTTTTGTCTTTTAAAGTCTTTAACGTATATAAAGAACATACGAGTTCCATGAAGAGTAAAGGAAATAGTTAATGCTGTGAAGCTAAACAGAGAACGAAACCACAAAGGAAGCTTATAAATGTATTTTATAAAAGATCTATTGTTAAATTGATCAAAGCTCATCCAAGCATCTGGATCATTTATTTCGTGTTGAGTATTAGCATGATGACTCATATTGTGCCACTTAATCCAAATGGTTGGACCTATGCTTAATGGCAAGAAGGCTATTCCGCCAAGGAGTTTTTTTAGCCAAGGTGTTTTTACAACAGTGCCGTGCAAGATTTCATGTCCAAGAAAACCTATAGACGCAAAGCTAAAGCCTAAAACTAAAGATATTAAAAAGTTTATAAGATTATTAAATTTACATAGAGTAATTGTGAGTATTCCACAAATTATAATAAACGTATATGCAAGTCCTCCAAACAATCTTGAAGGTACTGGTTTAAATGCATCTTTGGGTAGTTTGGGGGATATTTTATTAGCATACCACCCTATATTATGAAGTTCTTTCATTGATTTTACCGCCTTTCGTTATCTATAAAGTATCAATAATATTTATATAATTAATGTACATGGATTTAAAAAATATATTTTCCAAAGTACTTAATTTATGTTAACAATAATTATTATCAATTGTCAATAATTATTTGTTAATATTATTTCGCACAACGTCATATTTCTTGTTTTGTGAAACAAAATTTCAAGTATAAATAGCTTTTGTGAAATTTTATTAAATTAAAAACAAAAGCGGGTAATAATAGGGATAATAATAAAATACATATATTGTAAAGCAGCATTTAAATATATTGATAATTGAAGGGGGATATTATTATGAGAGTTTTAATGGTTTGCTCCGGGGGAATGTCTAGTGCAATAGTTGTACAAGCAATAAAAAAGGAAGCTGATAAAGAGGGCTTTGAGCTAGAAATTAAGGCAGTTGGAACTAGCGATTTTGAGGATGAAATTCAGCAAAATAAGTATGATTTGGTTTTAGTTGCACCTCAGGTAAGACATAGATTGAATGGTTTTAAAGATCAGGCGAAAGAATATAGCATTGAAGTAACTGGCATTGAGCCAATGGGATATACCCCTCTTGGTGGAGCAAGAGTTCTTAAGCAAATAAAGAGCTATTGTGAGTAAAAATTATAATAAAGGATAAGGAGGAAATATGAATAAATTTTTTAATTGGCTAGAAAAGTACTTATTGCCACCAATGACTAAATTATCTGAGCAAAGGCACTTAAAAGCTATTAGGGATGGAATAGTATCTACTATTCCACTAATAATAATAGGAAGTTTTTTCTTAGTAATTGCAGTTCCACCTAATGATTGGCTAAAACAATTAGTGGCTCCATATGTTAATCAGATAATGTTTCCATATCGCTTGAGTATGGGGATAATGGCCTTATACGCATCTTTTGGAATAGCATATAATCTAGCAAAGTCATATAAACTAGATCCTTTATCTGGTGGAAGCTTAGGGCTTGCGGCATTCTTGCTTACAAATGTTCCATTAAATATTGATCCTAACGGCTGGATGTTATCGTTATCTAGCTTAGGCGGATCTGGTATGTTTACTGCTATCATAATGTCTATTTTTGCTGTAGAAATCTTTAGAGTATGCAAAGAAAAAAATCTAACTATTAAAATGCCAAAAGAAGTCCCAACATCAGTTGCTAATTCTTTTGCGGCTCTTATTCCAGCAGCTTTCATTATAGTTCCAATATGGATCATAAGAGATTTATTGAATTTTGATATTCAGAAATTTGTGTTAAGTATATTTACACCTTTGGTAACTGCAGGAAACTCACTTCCTGGAATATTAGTTCCAATATTACTTATTACACTTCTATGGGGCTGCGGAATACATGGAGATTCTGTTGTTGGTACTGTTGCAAGACCTATATGGTTAGCAATGCTTGATGCTAATGTATCAGCCCAAGCAGCTGGACAGCCTATTCCTAATATAGCACCAGAGCCATTTTTTCAATGGTTTGTATGGATTGGCGGGTCAGGAGCAACTATAGGGCTTGTAATACTAATGTTAGGCTCTAAATCAAAATACTTAAAAGATATCGCTAGAGCAAGCTTAATCCCAGGAATCTGCAATATTAATGAGCCTGTAATATTTGGAGCACCAATTATGTTAAATCCATTATTAATAATACCATTTGTTCTTGGACCATTAATTTGTGGTTGTGTATCATACTTTGCTGTGACTTTAAATTTAGTATCTAAACCAGTGATTTTAGCACCCTGGACATTGCCGGCACCTATTGGCGCTTATCTAGCAACTGGTGGAGACTGGAGAGCAATAATTTTAGTCTTGATAAATATAGCTATTGTAACCGCTTTATATTTTCCATTCTTAAAAGCATATGAAAAGAAATTAATTAAAGAAGGTATGGAAAATGGTTAATAAAAATTATTATTAATTTTAAATTAGTTATGCAGTGTTATACAAATGCGGCATAACTAAATCAAGTTGGAGGCGCAAGATGAGTAAGTTAAAAATTGTGATAATTGGCGGAGGAAGTAGTTATACTCCAGAAATAATAGAAGGATTTATAAAGAGAAAAGATGAACTTCCAGTTGGAGAAATAGTTTTAGTTGATATAGAAGAAGGAAAAGAAAAGCTTAGTGTAGTAGGAGATCTAGCAAATCGAATGTGTAAAAAAGCCAATTTAGATATTAAGATCTTCCTCACATTAGATAGAAGAGAGGCTCTAAATGATGCTGATTTTGTAGTTACACAATTTAGGGTTGGGGGATTAGATGCAAGGGCAAGAGATGAGAGATTTCCTTTAAAGTATAACGTATTAGGTCAGGAAACAGTTGGACCTGGAGGATTTGCAAAGGCCCTTAGGACAATTCCAGTAATTTTAGATATCTCGAGAGATATAAAAGAACTATGTCCTAATGCATGGCTTATTAATTTTACTAATCCATCAGGAATCATAACAGAAACGGTATTGAAATATACAGATATTAAATGTATAGGATTATGCAATGTTCCAATACACATGAAAATGGATGTGGTTTCAATGCTAGATGTTGACATTAAAGATGTTTTTATAGAATATGTAGGGCTCAATCATTTAGTATGGGGACGAAATGTATGGTATAAAGGCATAAATGTAACTGATAGAGTTATAGAAAAATTGAAAGATGGCGCAGAACTTACAATGAAAAATATATCAGATTTAAAATGGCCAAAGAAATTTTTAGATGCTTTAGGAATGATACCATGTCCGTATCATAGATATTACTATATGACAGATAGATTGTTAAAGGAAGAGAAAGAGGCAGCCAAAACTATTGGGACAAGAGCAGAACAGGTAAAGAAAATTGAATCGAGCTTATTTGAAAAATATAAGGATAAGAATTTGGATGTTAAACCACCTGAATTAGAAAAAAGAGGTGGAGCATATTATTCTGATGCAGCGGTATCCCTTATAAGTTCCATATACAATGATAAAAAAGATATTCATACAATAAATGTTAAAAATAATGGGACTATTAAAGGGATTCCCGATGATTCGGTTATTGAAGTTAACTGTTTAGTAGATAAGAGAGGGACAACTCCATTATCTTTGACAAGACCTGTAGAAGAAAAGATTCTAGGTTTGATTCACAGTGTAAAATTTTATGAAATATCAACAATAGAAGCTGGATTACATGGGGATGCAAATCAAGCTATAATGGCACTAGCCAATAATCCGCTGGTCCCATCAATAGATATTGCAATTAAATTATTTGAGGATTTATGCACATTAAACAGAGAGTATTTACCACAATTTAATAAATAATATTAGGAGATGATCTATATGGAGCAAGAAATATTTGAGATAATAACACATGCAGGGGACTCAAGAGCATATGCCTTTGAAGCACTTGGTGAAGCTGAAAATAAAAATTATGATAAAGCGGAAGAATTACTAAAAAAGGCTAGGGAAGAACTGCGACTAGCTCATAATACTCAAACAAAATTGATTCAAGCTGAGATAAATGCAAAAGGGATTAAAATAACATTACTTATTGTTCATGCACAAGATCAATTAATGACTGCCATGTCTGAAAATAGCCTCATTGAGAAAATGGTAAGAATGTATAAGGTAATTCATGAAAAGTAAAATAAATTAAATATTATGTAATTAAATGAATAGTGCAGAGGAATTTATGAAAAAATAGAATGAAAAGTCTATATAGGATATATAGAAAAAATGTAGTGGAGGTAAATATTTATGAAAAAATTTAAATGTATAGTCTTTGTGATTTTACTAGTCTGTACTTTCATATTACCTGTTTCTTATTGTAATGCAGAAGAAACTACTACTACGACAGAAGCTAGCAATAGCAAAGTTTATGACTTACAACAAGATGCTTTTAAATATTATCAAGTTGAACATAAAGGAGCTTTAGGAATTCCAGTTTCCTATTCATGTACAGAATCTGAGGCCGGAGATATTAGAAAATATACAGTGGAGCCTAAGTATTCTGAAAGCATTGATGGAAATAAAGTTGAAATACTTATTTCACAGGTTAATGTTACTGGTGGCACTGATAACTTCAATTCAGTTTTAAAAGATAATAAGTATATAAAGAATATAAAGCTAGATAAACTTGATAATAATACAGTAAAAGTTGATATTGAGACTTCTGGAAAACTTAATGTTAAAATAAATCCTGTAAAAAGGAGATATTCTTCCTTAGGGGACAATAAATATGAGTTTAAGACATTTATAGATGTTACATTTGA
>Ga0079104_1000915_pt1 | contig 23768 bp, 18 predicted proteins | sample MedtruBG_FD_76829 | JGI IMG/M metagenome (GOLD analysis project Ga0079104, IMG submission 76829) | Root nodule microbial communities of legume samples collected from California, USA - Medicago truncatula BG | ecosystem: Host-associated > Plants > Roots > Nodule | place: USA: California...
CAAATAAATACCCTGAAAAAGCTAGGACACAACTTGAATTTTGTTGTGCTAGATAAACCTTCAGCAATTGGAACAAAAGAGTTCCTAAACAGAATATCGTTAATTTCATCAAACAGTAAAAAAACTACTGTACAAAAATTAAACGCGTTACGTGTAGGGTTTAAAGTTTTAAACCTAATAGATAAAATAGAAGCAAAAGCACACTACCTAGCTGGATATGAGAAAAATAAAAGTGAATGTAAAATACTATTAAATAAATGTAAATCTGATGCAATAAAAAGCACTAGTCCTGATGAAATGATAAAGATATTAAATTATTATTATAGAAAGTTTAATTCAATAGAATTATCTAAAGAGAAAAAACCTATAAAAATAGCTATAATCGGTGAGATATATACAATAATTGAACCTTTTTCAAATCTTTATATTGAAGATAAACTTATGGATTATGGTGTTTCTACAAAGAGAAGACTCACTCCAAGTTGGTGGGCAAAGGATTCATTTATGTCGGTGTTTGGATTAAATTCGCTTGACATGAGAAGAGCTTCTAATGAATATCTTCCATTGTACATTGGTGGTCACGCTAGAGAATGTATTGGTGAAACAGTAATGGCTACTGAAGAAGGATTTGATGGCGCTATTCAAATATTCCCAATGGGATGTATGCCTGAAATTGTATGCAAAGCTCTCCTTCCTACAATCTCCAAAGACAAGGACTTTCCTATTCTAACACTTGTAGTCGATGAAATGACTGGAGAAGCCGGATATATTACTAGAATAGAAGCATTTTTAGATTTATTAGAAAGGAGAAAACAAAATGTATTATCTAGGTGTTGACGTTGGCTCAGTAAGTACTGATATTGTTCTATTAAATAGAACTTTTGATGTTGTTGAAAAATTATATTTAAGAACAAAAGGTAAACCAATAAATGCTATTCAAGAAGGTTTTAAAGTTTTAAAGGAAAAATATCATGATGAACAAATAAAAGCAGTTGGAACCACTGGAAGTGGAAGACATATTTCCTCCTCTATACTAGGTGCCGATGCTGTAAAAAATGAGATAACAGCTCATGCATGTGCTGCGCTAGCAATTGATGAAGATGTTCGAACCATTTTAGAAATAGGCGGACAGGATTCTAAGATTATAATCTTAAAAGATGGTGTTGCTATAGATTTTGCAATGAATAATGTATGCGCGGCAGGAACTGGATCTTTCCTAGATAGGCAGGCAGAACGTTTAGGTATACCTATAGAGGAATTTGGCGATTATGCACTGAAATCCACTACGTCTTTAAGAATTGCTGGAAGATGTGCGGTTTTCGCTGAATCAGATATGATTCATAAACAACAGCTTGGCTATAACGAATGTGACATAATAAATGGATTGTGTGAAGCTCTCGTTAGAAATTACTTAAATGATATAGGAAAAGGGAAAGAAATCTGTCCTAAAATATTTTTCCAAGGTGGCGTAGCTGCTAATAAGGGCATGAAAGTATGCTTCGAAAAAGCTCTAGGCTGTGAAGTATATGTACCAGAACATTATAATGTTATGGGAGCAATAGGTGCTGCCATTATTGCTAAGGAAACTGTTGATAAAACTGGTGTAACTAATTTTAGAGGTTTTGATATAGCTGATTCTAACTTTACTTCTAATAGCTTTGAATGCGAAGGCTGCTCCAATAGATGCGAAGTCGTAAGAATAAAAAATGAAGACTCTATAATAGGTTGTTTCGGTGATAGATGCGGAAAATGGACTTCAACCATGAATGAAAATGTAGATAGAGGTGCATAATCTCATATAAAATAAAAAATAATCTCCATAAGACCTTGGAGATTATTTTTCTTTAGTTTGCTGCGTACAAAATTTTATATAATCAAAAGCTACTCTATAGCTCAATAAATTTACCCAATCACTTATTGATAAACTTAATCATCTTAATATATACTTTGAAATATAACCCAACTAGAAATGAGTAGCATACTTTTGTGGAATGTTTCATAAGGAATTTTTATGGATGTGATTCTTAGAATAAAAGTTGTTCCAAATATGCTAGTTCAAAGCTTGCCTTTGAGGCTAGAATTTTGGATGCAACTTTTGTTCTTAGAATCACCCATAAAAATTCCTTAGAAACTGGAACAAAAGTATGCTACTCATTTCGGTGAGTTTATTGCATAAGCTTAAGTTAAGTATTGTCTATCTATATAGAATTATACATTGTACTTATAATAATTCATTACAGATTCCTCTTGAAAACCAAAGGATTTATATAAATTAAGAGCAGTATCATTTTTGCATGCTACATCTAATTCTACCTTTTTTATATTTCTTTCCTTGATTAGCTGTAATGCTGATTTTAAAGCTTCCTTGCCATACCCCTTGCCTCTAAATTGAGGTAAAATTCCGAATCCAAATATAAACGCTGAATTATCAGAATAATCTATATGAATTTTCCCTATAGTTTGTCCTTTAAATTCAGCCATATAAGTAGTTTCACCTAAAGATTCTTCATCATTAATTGATTTTTCCTGTTCTTGCAGATATGTTTCTTGAATATTTTCGACTTCCTCCTTGCCATAAAAGAATATTTCATTTTGCCTTTCTATTTCTCTTTTTTCAAAACTTTTGGCCTTCCTTAAATTTATAGGACTTATAGTTTTTAAAATAGCTATCTCTTCTAGTCTCATTCTATACTCTGAGACATCGTAAATTCCACCTATATCTTTTATGAATTTAACTCCGGATTCAGATTCATTATCTGTCAGTAGAAGCATTTCACTAAAATTCCTCTTCCTACATTCATCTATTAAATATTGAAAAAGCTTTTTAAATATTCCTTGTCTTCTCCAATCTGGATGAACCATACCATTTATCTCACTTATATTACCTCCAAAACTTGATATCCCAAGGTACCCTATCAAGCTTTCACCTACATAATATAAGAATTCATTTATTTCTTTAGATTCTTTATTAAAATCTTTGTGTATCTTAATCTTATAATCTAATTCTAATTTTAAATTAACTTTATCTTCTAGAACACATAACTCTTGGAGCTTATTAATTTCCTTATAGTTCTCTTCACTTATATATTCTTTTAAGCAAATTCTATGATTTAATTTGTTCTCCTGCAACTTACATATCTCCTTTCAATATAAAAAATTTCTTCAATCTAATAATTCTGACTAAATAAACTAATTATCTAGTCAGAACAATTATACCTAATTATTCTTTTTCTTAATATAAAAATAAACCGGAAGTCCTATCAAAGTTATTCCTATACCATATATAGCATTTAATGAATCAGTTATAAATGTACTTACAAGTATGTATACTCCTCCTACTATTCCTACAAGCGGAATTATTGGATAAAGAGGAACTTTATATGAATTCACTATTCTCTTATGTTTACGTCTTAAGATAAAAATACCTGCTACACACATAACAAAAAATATCCACATTACAAATACTGCAAGATTAGTGAGAGTATCAAAAGAACCGCTCAATACGTATAAACTTGCAAGGATTACTTCAAATACAAATGTATTAATAGGTGTTTCAAATTTATCACTAACCTTTCCAAAAAACTTAGCAAAAGGAAAAATATTATCTTGAGCCATAGCAAATGGAATTCTGACACCTGTCATCAGGTAACCATTTAAAGCTCCAAAAATAGAAATCATTATTCCCATAGCAATTAAAGCAGCACCTATTTCTCCAAATAATATTACTGCCGCATCTGATGCTGGTTTAGAAGACTCTACAACATCGTTTACTGGCATGATATTTATAATAGCGACATTTATCAGTATATAAACTATAATTATTGTGATTAATCCTATTATTATAGATTTAGGTAGGTCTTTTTCAGGATTTTCAAGCTCACCAGCCATATTTCCTACGCTAATCCAACCATCATAAGCCCACAAGGTCCCAAGTATTGCAGCTCCAAATCCTGCTGCTCCAACTGATGCCGAAGCCGCTACGTGTGTTGAAAAATCATGAGCAGTACCATTTATTAACCCAAATATTACAATAAAAATTATTGGAATTAACTTTCCAATCGTAGAAATCACTTGTACCTTTCCTCCAAGTTTAGTTGACAAGATATTTAAGAGCATTACTAAAAATAAGATACCTATTGCCAGTAGCTTTTGTATCATCGGTGTCAGTGTTGGTATAAAATATGTTGCTTGTGTAACAAAAACTATAGATAATGCTGCTGCTACCCCAGGCACATATATTAAAGTTTGCATCCATCCAAATAAAAATGCCCACTTCTCACCATATAATTCCTTAATATAAACAAACACACCGCCCGTCTTAGGAATTGCTGCAGCTATTTCAGCAACTGTTAACGCTGAAGCTATAGTTATAAGTCCTCCTATTACCCAAGCCATTATTCCTAGCATCGGAGTACCAGCATTTCTAAAAACAGATGATGCTTTAAAAAATATTCCTGATCCGATAACTACTCCTATAACTATAGTAATAGCTTCAACTAACCCTATTTCCTTCTTCAAGCCCTTAGGAATATTAATTCCTTTGTTTCCCTGCTTCGACTCTGTCATTAATATCATCTCCCGTTTATTTTTATTTTTTCTGCATAATATTAAACGTGAACTTTTTCCATTGTATGCTTCCTACTTAACTTCGTTAATCGAAACTACTATATATACTCTTATCTTCAAAGTGTTATTAATAAAAACCCTTCCACACCGCCCTCCATTGGTATTAAGTCTGCATATAATTCACTACTTAACCAATAGCTCTGCTCGAAGTGGTTATTAACTAATATTTTATCTATCCTAGCTCTATTAATCAGAACTATATATGCCATAGTAGCATTTTTCAAGAATTACTATGATATTATCAACTAACTTTGTATTAAACCTACTCACAAATTTCTTCCCTAAAAATATATTTTATTACCCTAATTATAGGTAATCATTTACTATGTTAACCTAGCAAGAATAATATATTCATCTTTAAGTATTCATCTAATATTAAAAGAGTAGCTTCTAGCTTAGAACTAGAAGTTACTCTATGTATTTTATTAGTTTATATAAGTCTACTCGATAAGCTTATTCATATTTTCAGCGACGTTCCTAAGCTCATTTATATTAGCTTCAATTTCCTCACTAGTAGAGGCACTTTGTGCTATCTGCTCTGTTACTATTCCGTACTTTGGTATTGTGCTCTTTGTTATATTAAATATTTCTTCATTTGATTCAACTAACCCTTTTGCTTTAGTTAACAAGGTTTCTGATGCATCGCTTATATCCATAATATTATTAGTAAATGATTTTAAGTTAGAATTCATTATTGTTAACCCTTTAACTGTTTCATTGAGAATGCTATTCCCTTTTTGAGATTTTTCATTATTATTATTCATTTGCTCTTGAACTATATTAATTTTATATTTTAATTCATTAACTATTGAACTTACTTGATTAAGCGATTCCTTTGTTCCTTCTGCCAGTTTTCTTATCTCTTCTGCCACTACCGCAAAACCTTTACCGTACTCACCGGCTCTCGCAGCCTCAATTGACGCATTTAATGCAAGAAGATTTGTTTGTTCTGATATGTCACCAATAAGTGTTAATATCTCATCTACTTGTCTTGATTTTTGTTCTAAATCTTTTGTAGACAAAACAGTATCTTCCATACTATTTTTTATATCTCTAATAATTGAAATAGTTTCATCTAAAGACTTCTGATTATTATCTGTAATATTAATAAGATCTTTTATCTTATCTTCACTATCCTTAGTCTTACTTACCACTACTTCATTAGCACTTAGTAACGCATTTAAATTATCTTTATTCCCATCTGATTTAATAAGCATTTCATTTGAATCATTAGATAGAGCCTGGCTTGTTCCTGATACTTCTAAAAGAGAGCTTGTCTGTTCTTCAATTGCGGCGCTCAAGTTTTCACTTGAATCTAAAATACTTGAAGAAAAATTAGACATGTTTTCAAATAAACTTATAAGCTTTTGATTTTCTTCTCTTATTTCTATTTCCTTCTCTCCAATAGATTTCAATAGCTTAGATGAGAAATGTACAATTAGGAGAATTGCCGCTAATGTTAATAAGATAGTAATAATCCTCATGAGTGATTCTGCCATAAGCAGCTGTTTATCTTGAAAAATTAAAGGATTATGAACAAAAACTATTATTTGGCACAATATGCTCAACCCTATTGATACAATAATCATTTTCACATCAAAAAATAATGCTCCAAGCATAACAAAAAAGAAAATTACAAGCCATAAAGAATTTAAATGCATTGTAAAGTTTAAAAATATGTAGTGAAAATAAGTGATAAATAATATTACACCTTTTGTTATGTTAAAAGCTTTTATGTTAAAACCATCTTTCGTTATTGTAGACTTATAACATATTCTAAATAACACAGCGTAAATGACAACAAATACTCCAATCATAGCTAAAGAGCTTATACTTATATCATCATTATAGCCTAAAAGCTTTAGCACACCAAAAAATACTAACGATAATGAGCAACTTAACAGATAAATTATTAATACTAATTTTAACGATCTTTTATTAAATTCTATTAGAAAACTTTCTCTCTTTTCCATACTATCCCTCCGAATATGTTAAATAAATTTAAATTTTTAAAAATTTATATAATATTTGATTCACTTGCATAATATGATATAATATACATAATATATCATATTTTCAAATTGATTCCACAAAAAATATTGCTTTTCTACAAACAATATTTTTTATAGGATCTAATACATAAAAAAAATTAGAAGGAGAATTATTGTCATGAAATATAAAAATGTAAATATTGTAGGGACAGGTATATACCACCCTTCAAACAAAGTAGATAATGATTACTATATAGAACATTTCAAAAGCTTAGGTAAAGATATAGCACCTTTTCTTGATAATTTAGGAAGAAAAGAACGATATATTGTAAATAATACCACTGAAAACGCCTTAACTATGGCAATAGAAGCCTCAAAAAATGCTCTAAAGAGTGCTGGTATATCAGCTGATAAACTTGATGCTATAGTATTTTCTTCTGACACACCTGAATATTTATGTCCATCTAATGCACTTATCATAAATCACGAGTTGCAAGCATCAAATGCACATACTGTATATGATTTAAACTCCAACTGTGTCGGCATGGTTGTTGCTCTCGATCAAATGAGCCGCTTTATGAAAACATCAAAAAACATAAAATATGCACTTGTAGTAGGCGGTATATTAGTATCGTCCATTGCTAGAGACGATTGTAAATATACATATCCAGCATCTGGTGATGGTGCCGCTGCAGTAATTTTAAAATGCACTGAGGAAGATACACAAAGAGGAATACTAGATTCTAAATACTGTACAAGATCTGAATACTACAATACAATCGTCTCTCCTTGTTGTGGACTTACTAAAGCGCGTTTAAGTACAACCAGTGAATATGAGAAAAAACAACAATGGACTCCATTTCCTCTTAATTTCTTTGCCCCTGAATGGAGTAAAGCTATAGATGAATTCATGTGTGAATATGATTTTTCACTTGATGAAATTCAGTATTTCTTTTTATCACAGTATTCAAAGCAATTTTTAATAGAAACTGCAAAAATACTGGATATAGGAAATTACGAAGAAAGATTTACATACATTGGTGATAAATATGCATATACTGGCACCACTAGCCCAATATTTGCGTTACATGAAACTCTTCAAAACAAACCAATAACTCCAGGTGCTAAAGCAGTATTTTGTTCAGTTGGTGCTGGTGTTGCTATGTGTTCATTACTATATAAGTTTTAAATAACTCTATTATTATCATATTATAGTCAGTACCAGACATTAATTTCTTTATAAAAAGTAGATAGGTTTATTAATATCTACTTTTTATAAATTCACAAAATTATTTAATCCTTTATCAAGTTTTTACGAAGCTTATTCTATCAAATCATATCTTTATTTTTATAATGAAACTCTTAATTAAACACATATTTCCCTTTTATCGAATATTCTTTTAGCCTTCCCTTCACTTTTTACAAGTGTATCTGGATTAACAAATTCCATATTACATCCAACTTGTAATAAATTATGCAATCTATTTTTAATATTTTTTTGTAATTCATTCAGTTCATGCGTATTATAAAACTTTAGATCCCTGTTAGTTTCCACTGTAATTGTTAGTTGATCCAGATTACCTTTTTTCTCTAAAGTTAATGTATAGTTTGGTGATAATTCTTCATAACTAAGTAATATCTTTTCAATCTGTATTGGATATACATTTACTCCTCTAATAATCATCATATCATCGTTTCTTCCATATATACGGTTCATCTTAACATATGGGCATCCGCATTCACATTTATCATAGCTAAGTGACGATATGTCTCTAGTTCTATATCTTATTAATGGAATTCCTTCCTTTGTCAAAGTAGTTAAAACCAATTCCCCCTTTTCTCCAGGTGCAACACTTTCTTGAGTAATAGGATCTATGATTTCTGGGAAAAAGTCTTCTTCATTAATATGCAAACCATCCTGCATATTACATTCACCTGCTACTCCTGGCCCCATTACTTCACTTAATCCATATATGTCATATGCCTTGATTTTAAACTTACTTTCGATATTTTCTCTTATTTCATTAGACCAAGGTTCTGCTCCAAAAACCCCCATCCTTAATTTTAATTCTTCAGGGTGGATTCCCATTTTTACCATAGTATCATATATATGAAGAGCATATGATGGCGTACACGCAAGTACAGTAACTCCAAAGTTTTTCATAGTTAACACTTGCTTTTCAGTATTTCCTCCTGACATAGGTATAACTGACGCACCTAGACGCTCGATACCATAATGAAGCCCTAAACCTCCTGTAAATAGACCATACCCATAAGCAACTTGTACCACATCATCTGTAGTAACCCCATACCTATGTAAAACATCTGCTATTAGATTTGACCAATTATCTATATCTTTCTTTGTGTAACCTACTATTGTTTGTGTGCCACTTGTCCCTGATGATGCATGAATTCTTACAATTTTATTCATAGGCACTGCAAACATACCATAAGGATAATTTTCTCTTAAATCTTCTTTTGTTGTAAATGGTAGTAACTTAATATCCTCTAATGTTTTAATATCTTCAGGAGTTATACCCATATTGTTAAATTTGTTTTTGTAAAACGGAACACTTTCATAAACATATTTAACAATGTCTCTTAACCTTTGCATCTTAACTTCATTAATCTCTTCTCTTGTTAATTTTTTTTCTAACTTATTCATAAAACTCATCTCCTTTTATTACTCCCAATAAATTGAATTCATTTTGAAAATTTAAGATTTTCTTTTCATTTAGAATCTAACAAGATTACGCTCTAACTAGATAGCTTGTATACTTGATAGTCATACATATTATAAATACTTCCCCCTTATAAAATTTTGTTAATATATACACATCTAGATCCAAACTATTTCCACAAACTAAAAGGTGCCTATTAATAATAGGCACCAAAAATAAACCAATACATATGGTATTGTATTTAACAACATTTTGGCAACCTGGCAATCATTGAAATAAATTTCTTTAGACCCATAGCTTTGCGACCCTACCTTTCGATAAGTGTGCTATTATCAATGTATATATTAGGTATATTTTACACTTTATTTCCATGTTTTTCAACAATAATATTACTTTTTTTCCAACAAGCTTATATTCACTTAAATTATTCATAAACTTTTATTATAATATTCCTTAAAATATTTAATCTTATTATTATTTTTATATCCAACATCGAGAATTATATATCACAATCCTTAATCTTAAAGTCTTCTATCATATTCATGTTTTAATATATTATTTTCTATATGATAATCAATTTGATTAATTATATTCTCTTTGTCACAAGGTAAATTTCCTCTTAGCGAAACGTAATTTGATGCATGATTACATCTAAATACTATTGTTTCCTCAGCATCAATATGCTCTATTAAGAGTTTTATTTCAATTAATATTTCTTTATCACTTAGCAGTTGAAATTCTTTTTTCATGATTTTATTATATAAATCAGTATCTTCCTCAATCATAAGACTTAATACGCCCAAATAATCTGGAGCCATATCACTTATTAATTTACCAGTTTTAACTGCATGAAGTTTACTATTTTCTCTTCCCCCAATTCCAGCTATAACAGTAACTGATAACAAAATATTTGCATCCTTAACCATTACTGCTGCATTTAATAGCTCTTCACTGCTTGCCCCTTTATTTATATCTTTTAAAACCTCATCGCTTCCACTTTCAACTCCCATATATATCATAGATAACCCTAAAGCTTTAAGCTCTTCTAATTCCTGATGAGTTTTAAGAAGTATTGATTTAGGTGAACCATAAAGAGTGATTCTGCTACATTCAGGAAACAACTTACCTGCATATATTAATATTTCCTTTAGATCATTAGTTGGAATAATCAAAGCATCACCATCTGCAATAAATATCTTTTCTACATGTGCATATATCTTTCTAAAGTAGCTCATATCATTTTTAATTTCTTCCACGGATTTTATAGAGAATTTCTTTGATTTATACATGCTGCAAAAACCACATTTATTATGCGAACAGCCTAACGTTGCCTGTATTATAAGGCTATTGCTTTCACTAGGAGGTCTATATAATGGATAATCGTACATATTTAATTCCTTTCTTCACTTATATTAGTATAATTAATATCACTAAAACTGCTTTGCATCTCCTATAATTTATATAATTTCTTATGTTTATAGTATAATTTATTGTGTATTGCAAATTCAAATTATAGTTTTAGATCAATACTTAATTTTATATAGTTCTTTTTATTATTATTCTATTAATATTAACTACTACAATAATTCATCGCGAATTATAAAGAAACCTCCTATAGCTATAATAATTCTAGCTATAGGAGGTTTCAAATAAAAAATCCGCACAAAATTTATCTTTAATTACTGTACTACCCTTTCTCCCTCATTGATCATATACCTCTACCTATTACCCCTTTAAAAAGATACTTCATACCCTTATTCGTTGTTTGAAATGCTTTACTAGTTCTTCATTAAAACAACTCAGATATATGAAAACATCTGTAAGACTCAATTTTACTCCCTTATTCCTATCCTTAGTTAAATAGATTTACCCAAAAATAACTACGTTTACACTATTATATCGAAACAACCTATCTAAATCACTTCAATATAACGTATACTTCTACCAATGATATAAACTCATACGTTTAAAGTAATGTTATTTGCTGCTTTCCATTATATCTCTTATATTTTCGCACCTACTTTCATTAATTTAAAAATTTACCATATACATATTCATATCCCAATTGTTTATATAAAAAAGTACCTATTAATTGATAATAGGCACCAAAATAGACATTGATTACAATACTTTTACTACATTTTGGCAACCTGGCAATCATTGAATATATATTCTTTAGACCCATAGTTTTGCGGCCTTACCTTTCAGTAAGTGTGCTATTATCGATGTATATGACATGTATATTTTACACTTAATTTTGATAAAATTCAACAATAATATAATTAATCAAATTTTTTTAACGCAATGTCTCATACGCGATGCTCACAACTATCATTTATTCTTTAAAAAAAATCTATAATTATCATAACTATTTTAGGGTTCCACAATGAGAACTTAAAGTATGCTCAAACTAGAAATTGGATACATTTTTGTAACCTCAAGGGTCATAATATGAAATAGGCATTTGAAAATAGGCTGATTAGGTTCTTAATGGGTGGTTGTTTCATTTACTGCTTGTCACAATGAAATTGGGATCATGCAGAAATGTGGCAACCAGCCATTTAGAACCTTTCAGCTTATTTTCATAGTCTATGGAATAAACATGTATTCAATTTCGGTGAGTATGCACATAAGTTCGATTATCATTGAGTAACCCTATAATCTACTTAATTATAAAACTTATCTATTTGTATTTTAAAATGACTGCTTAAATTCTTTTTTAATTATTAAGAAATCTTCCAAATCATTTAAGAATTGAAATAATAATGCCCTATTTTCAAATTCATCTCTGTTCTTTGGTAATTCCATACTTGCATAACCTTTTCTGAGTAAATTTAATTTTTCAATGAGTTCAATACAATCATTATTTTCATGAAGATTCATTGCAATCTCATTAGTAAACTCTGATAATATTTTTGTTTGTTCATAAGTCATATAAAATCTAGAAAAATGTTTCTTCATTCTTTTCATAGTATCTAATTGTATTATTCTCATTTCAATATAATTTATATAGTAGTCGTTTTTCTTAAATAAATTATTGTTGTTTATTACTTGTGCCATAGCTTTAGATTTTTCAACTAATTTCTCAACATTTAATAGTATTTCCTGCTCATAAACCGGAACAGCTTGCGTAATTAATGTCACTGCCATATCCGATAATATTGCCCTATAATAATCTTCAATTCTATGCTTGTTTTTCTCAAATTCATATTCCAATGATGCTGAATATAAATTAAACATCATTGCAACTCCAATCCCTATTACAGTTAACTGCGCTTCATTAATAATCCAATAAAGATTTATATCACTACTTATTAAAAGATGTGTTGATAATACTGCTCCAACAGCTATTCCTTCACTCATTTTAAGCATTTGAGCTATGGGTATAAATATTAACAAAAATAGTCCAAATACAATTGGATTGTTTCCTAATAACAAATAAAGTATAAATGAAAGAAATATAGCCAATGCCGATGTGATTATTCTTCTTCCTCCGACTATCAACGCTTCTTTCTTTGTATCCTGAATACTAAGTATTGCTATTATTCCTGAAGTTACTCCAAACTGTAATCCTATATAATTTGATAGAATTATTGCCATTGTAGCTGATAATGCCATTTTTACTGTTTTCGACTGCAAATATTTTATCATCTTCACTTCCCCCATAATAGTAATCTATTTTTCCTTGTTTCATTTTTAATATAATAGCCTTGATCTCACTTTGATGAATATGGCTGTCAGTTTTAAATAAAAAATCATAAGAAAACACAAAGATATTATAGTGCTATCTTATGATTTTATAGAAATTAGTCTTCTCTTTTAAAGATACTTGTTTGATTACGCCCATTTGATTTTGATTTATATAGAGCCTTATCTGCATGATCAATAAATTCGGTAATTGAATAACTTGAATCAGGTCGTATAGTTTCGACTCCAAGACTTAATGTTACAAATCGTGCTACTGAAGAATACTCATGTGGTATATTTAATGCTTCTATGTTCTTTCTTATTAACTCTGCTATATCCATTGCTCCTTCTTCATCTGTTTCAGGTAATATTACTGCAAATTCTTCTCCACCATATCTCGCTGCAAAATCTAATGGTCGTTTTACGCTAGATGCAATAGTCTTTGCAACTTCAATAAGACAGTCATCACCTTTAAGGTGTCCGTAATTATCATTGTATCCTTTAAAGAAATCAATATCAGCCATTATTAGTGATATTGGTTTCTCTGACCTAACACAGCTCTTAAGACTTGTATCTATATAATTATCAAAGCTTCTCCTATTTGAAATTCCAGTAAGTCCATCTAAAGTTGAAAGACTCTCTAGCTTAAAGTTAGCTTCCTGAAGCTCAGATAATTCCCTCACCTTTAACTCAAGTAACTCCCTTTGCTCTTCCATTAGTTTCTTTTGATTATATAAATCTAAAAATACTCTAACTTTACTTTGAAGGATAATTGGCTCTATAGGTTTAAAAAGATAGTCCACAGCTCCCATTTCATATCCTTTAAATATGCACATTTTCTCTTTACTTATTGCTGTTACAAATATTATAGGAACATAACGTGTTTTTGAATTCATTCTCATGAACTCTGCTGTTTCAAATCCATCCATTTCTGGCATCTGTACATCCAAAAGTACTAGTGCAAATTCATAATCAAGCGTTAAACTTAATGCCTCATTTCCTGATGTCGCCTTTATAATATTACAATTCATGTCTTCTAACAAGCTCTCTAGCACTAATAAATTATCTTGTCTATCATCTACAATTAATATGTTAGTATTATTCTTCTGTCTCATTAATCTCCCTCACTAGTTTAACTATTTTTTTATTTATTTCATCTAAAGTTAGTATATAATCTACCTTCGCAAGGCTTATTGCAGCCTTTGGCATAAAATCTGCTTCAGCAGTACTGGGGTCTTGTACAATTGTAATACCCTCTAATTCTTTAATTCTTTTTAAACCTTTGCTTCCATCTTTATTAGCCCCAGTTAATATAATTCCTATTAATTCATTTCTATAAACTTCTGCAGCTGATTCAAATAGAATATCAATTGATGGTCTTGAATAATTTTCCTTATTATCAACCGTAAGTGATAGAGTTCCGTCTTTCTCTGCTAAAAGATGATAGTTCGGTGGAGCTAAATAAACATTTCCAGAAAGTACTCTTTCCTTTTCATCAGCTTCCTTAACATTTATTTGGCATATCTCGTTAAGGTATTTTACAATATATCCATCAGAATGCGAATTTAAATGTTGTACAATTATTATTGGAACTTCAAAATTTTGGGGCAAAGAAATTAATATTTGTTTTATTGCATCCATCCCGCCTGCTGAAGCACCTATAACTATAGCTCTATATTTCATTATATCATCCCCATTTTCATGAGATTCACATTAAATAAATAATTAAATAATATATTTCTTGCGATATATCTTTTCATTATCACAAAAAACTTCAAACTCTTCAGAACTACTTGAAAACTTAATGCTTTCTTTTAAACCTAAACAAAGAAAACATCCATTACCTAAACTATCATGGAATAAATTTATCACTTTACTTTGTAATTCCTTGTTAAAATATATCATTACATTTCTGCAGATAATAACATGCATTTCACCAAATACTCCGTCTGTGACTAAATTATGTTCTGCAAAAGTAATCTTTGTTTTAAGTGAACTATTAAATATTACAGAATCGTACTTTGCCGTGTAATAATCAGAAAAGGAGGCAGTTCCTCCTGCTTTCTGATAATTATATGTATACTCTTTTATATTTTCTATTCTAAAAATACCATTTTCGGCTTTTCTCAACACTTTATTGTTAAAATCAGTTGCATATATTTGAGCTCTTTCATATAATCCTTCTTCTTTTAGTAAAATGGCCATAGAGTATACCTCTTCTCCTGTTGAACATCCTGCATGCCAAATTCTAACAAATGGATATGTCTTTAAAATTGGAATAACATTTTCTCTAAAAGCTTTATAGAAAGCTGGGTCTCGAAACATTTCCGTAACATTAATAGAAAAGTCTGATAGCAATGTTTTAAAAAACTCTCTATCATTTAATATTTTATGTTGCATCTCTGAAATATTATTTAATCCTGTTTCACCTAATCTTTTAATAATACGCCTTTTAATATGAGCACTTGAATATTCCCTAAAATCATATCCATATTTTAAATATATTCCTTCTAGTAGAAGAGATATTTCAATATCTTCATTTTCAATCTGCTCTTCTATTTGCTTTTGTTTCATTTATATAACCACACCCTTAAAAGTGAAATAAGTCTATCAATTTCTATTGGTTTTGTTAAATAATCATTTGCTCCAGCTTCAATGCATTTTTGCCTATCATCTTTCATTGCTTTAGCTGTTATAGCTATAATTGGTATATTCTGAAACTTAGCATCCTTTCTAATTTTATTCATTGCAGTATATCCATCCATTTCAGGCATCATTACATCCATTATAATTAGGTCTATATCCAAATTTTCATGTAATTTTTCAATACCTTCTGCACCATTACGTCCAACAACTATACTAATCCCTTTTTCTTCAAGAGCACTTGATAAAGAAAATACATTTCTCATATCATCATCAATAATCAATATCTTTTTGTTAGCTAAAGAACTTTCTCGTTCATGATTATATTTTATATTTTGAATTTTTTTGTCTTCTAACTTTAAATCTACATCATTGAAAAATAAACTTGCTTCATCAATAAGTCTTTCAATAGAACGCTTTCCTTTAATAATAATGTTATCAACATACTTTTTCAATTTCGCTTCATCATCTTGCGTAATATTCTCCTCTGTATGAATTAATATAGGAAATTTAATAATATTTTCTTCCTCTAATTTTTTTAAGAATTCAATTCCGTTCATGTCTCTTAATTTTAGATCTAATATCATACAGTCAAATTGTTCTTTTTTAAGTATTTCATACGCTTCAAATCCACTTCTTGAAATCACAACATTGAAACCTTCATTTCTTAAATTGTCACAAAGAGGACCACTTTGTTTTTCATTTTCATCAATTATTAATATTTTTCTAAAATTTTTTGATATATTCTCTTCAATATCATTGAATAGTTTATAAAGTTCTTCTAAATTTACAGGTTTCTTAACATACCCCACTAGATTCTTTGATTCCTTATTTGATTCTTCGTTGTCTCTTCCTGAAATAACATGAACCGGAATATTTTTAGTCTCCTCTGTATTCTTCAACCTATCAATAATCTTCCATCCATTAATATCTGGTAGTCCTATATCTATTAAAATAGCATCTGGTTTATATTTTTCTGCAAGATTATAACCGTCAAGACCATTTTTTTCAACTAAAACACTATAACCTTTTTTACTTGCTAAATCAGATAATACTTTTAAGAAGTCCTCATCATCTTCAATTATTAATAATAGCTTTTCACTATCTTCAATCTTTTCATCAAAAACTTTATCGTTACCTTCACCTATGTTATTATTTTTTGATGATAAGTTTTCATATTCTAGAGCATCACTGTCATCCTTTTTAATGACTAATTCATCTTCTACTATTGACTTATTCTTATCTTTAGATGTAGTGCCTCCATCTAAAACAATTAAAGTAAATGTGCTACCATTTCCTTCTTCACTGCTTAAGTAAATATTTCCTCCAAGCAAACTTGCTAGTTCTTTAGATATGGATAATCCAAGCCCTGTTCCACCATATTTTCTACTTGTGGTTCCATCTGATTGTTTAAACGGCTCAAAAATCAACTTTTGCTTTTCTAGTGGTATACCTATTCCGGTATCACTAATCTTTATAGCGACTAAATTACTCAGGTCACTAGTAAGATTAAAGCTTCTAATATCTTTCTCGTTAGGTTTACAAATATCCATTGTAATTAGCCCACTATGAGTAAATTTAAAAGCATTAGATAAAAGATTATTTATTATTTGTTGTATCCTTTGATTATCAGATACTATTTCTTCAGGCATATTACTTTGAACTTCAATTTTAAAGTCAAGATTCTTCTGTAGCGCTATTGGACTAAATAACCTCTTTGTAATTCCTACCAATTCTGATAAATTTACGTCTTCAAAATTAATATCCATCTTACCTGCTTCTACTTTTGACAAGTCCAAAATATCATTAATAAGTTTAAGTAAATTTTCACCAGATGAGTGTATTGTTTTAGCATACTCAACTTGTTTATCCGTTAGAGGAGTATTATCTTTTTTATTTCCAAGAAGCTCAGATAGAACTAAAATACTATTTAATGGTGTTCTTAATTCATGAGACATATTTGCTAAAAATTCTGATTTATATTTATTAGTAATCTCAAGTTCTTTTGCTTTCTCTTCTATTTCTAAATTTGCCTTAATTAGGTTTCTATTATTTTTAATCATCTCTTTCTTTTGCTCTTCTAACGTTAAAGTTTTTTCCTCTAGCTCACTATTTGATACTTTTAACTCTTCTTGCTGAGCTTGCAATTCCAGTTCTGATCGTTTTAAAATTTTAGCTTGTTCCTCAAGTTCTTCATTATTTTGTCTTAATTCTTCCTGTTGAACTTGTAATTCTTCCGACTGTTCTAAAGTCTTATTAAGGAGTTCTTTCGTTTTATACTGAGCTTTTACTAAATTAATACTAATAGCTACAGTTTCACTAATCTGTTCTAAATACTCTAAATGTACATCTGAAAACTCACCAAATCCTCCTAATTCTATAACACATTCAACATCATCGTGATATATACAAGGTGTAATTAAAATATTCTTAGGATACGCTTCGCCAAGCCCTGAGGTTATTTTAAAATAATCCTGTGGTGAATTTGTTACTAAAATAGTGCGTTTTTCTAAAACCGATTGCCCTACTAACCCTTCACCAATATAAATTTCGTCAGATAAATTTTTACTATTACTGTGAGCATAACTACTAGCTAATTTAAAAGTATTATTATCGCTTTTCACATATATTACACCCATTTGTGCATCTAGGTATCTACAAATAAAACTAATTATGTTTTGACATAATGGATTAATTTCTTGCAATCCCTTTATTTTTTCATTTAATTCTGCTCTCCCAACAGTTAACCAGTTTTGATTTTTATTTTCTTGTATTAACTCTTTAAGCTTAGTCATAAATATATTAAAATACTTTGCCATAGTTCCTAATTCATCCATGGAACTTATATTCAACCTAGCTTCTAAGTTTACATCTCCTTCTGCTATTTCTTTAAAAGTATTTGTAACAACTTTTACTGGATTTACAATCATTCGAATCACTAAACTTGCTATAATAGCTGCAGCTATAGCTGCTAAAGTTCCACCTACCAGCATAACAGTCCTTGTTTCTCTTTCCATGTTTACGAGTTCAATATTCCTATTAGCCAATACTTCTCTTTCTTCTGTATTGATTTCTCCTAGGATTGAACGTAAATTGTCCATCATTGCCTTACCCTCACCTGATTGAACAACAGCAATTATTGCATCATTATTTAATTCTCCTGAAGAAACTTCTTGCATTGGTAATATTATTTTTGTGTTCTCCCACTCCAGCCATTTTTCATACTGATTCTGAATTTCTAATAATCTTTGCTGTTGTTTCGGATTATCAATTGTAAACTCTTTAAGCTTATTATAATGTTCTTCATAAGAAACTTTTCCTTCATCAAATGGATTAAGGAAATTTTCATTTCCAGTAATAACATATCCCCTTGCTCCAGTCTCCATATTAATCAAACTATTAAGGAGCTCATCTGATTCCTGAATTACCTCATATGTATGAACATTCCACTTTACCGCCTCTGATTCCCTAACAAAATTAACATAACTATTACCAATTACGATTAGCATTATTAAAATAATAATACCAAAACCTAGAAACATTTTTTTACCTATGCTTAGATTTTTTGCAAGCAATAATTTTCCCCCTTTGTTGTTCTTAATTAAATAATTGTATGCAACTAGAACATTCTAGCAGATTACCATTACTTCCTATAAAAATTCTATTAGTTTTCAATAAAAATAAATAGCAATGCATAACTTAAATAATATAACTTTTATCCTAAATATATTATTTAAATTATACATTGCTAACCTTGGTTTTACAATGGCTAAGGTCAATTTTATAATTTCCAAAATTTATACTACAATAAAGTATGTTTTTAGAAAGGTGTGACATTTCTAATTAAATAGAACCGCTTATTTCTATGAAGTACTTCCTTATTAAATCTATATTAAATCTACATTAAATTTATTTTAAATTTTATAATTTCATTCAGCTACTTTTAAGGTTCAGTAATTATAATAAATTTAAAGATAAGTGATAGTGATGATTATGTGGAGGCGATATTATGGCGATTAAATCATTTAAGCGTTACGAAAAAAAGTTTTTATTAAATAAAGAACAATATAACAATTTAATACCTAGACTTCTTGAATATATGAATCCTGATGCACATTGTAAATCTGGTAAAAATTATAGTATATATAATATTTATTACGATACAGATAACAATGATGTAATAAGGCATTCTATTGCTAAACCTTACTATAAAGAGAAGCTCAGACTCAGAAGTTACAACATTCCAAGCAATGAAACTGATAAAGTCTTTTTGGAGTTAAAAAAGAAAATTAATGGAATAGTTAATAAGCGAAGAGTTGTTCTTACACTAGAAGAAGCTTATAAATTCCTTGAATTTGGCGAAAAACCTATTTCAGATGATTATGTGGATAGTCAAGTTATTAATGAAATAGAATATTATTTAAGTAAAAAACCTGTTCTTCCAAAAGTTTATATTGGTTATACAAGAAAAGCTTTTTTTGGTAAGGAAGATAGAGATTTTAGATTGACCTTTGATTCTAAAATTATTACCAGAAGAGAGAATTTATCTTTAGAGGCAGGGTTCTTTGGAGAAAATATCTTAGAAGAAGATCAATATTTAATGGAAGTTAAAATATTAGGAGCCATGCCGCTATGGTTCACCAGTATTCTTTCTGAATTAGAAATTTATAATACTCACTTTTCAAAATATGGAAATGAGTATATGAGATATTCATCAGATAAGCAAAAATATAATGATATGAGGGAGATAAAAAGAATATGTTAGATACAACTATTTTACAAACATTAATTTCATCTACAAACGGAGAGGCTCTTACTCTCACAAGTACATTAACAATTATAATTTCAGCAATTATGCTAGGCGTAGTAATCAGCATTGCATATATTCAAACAAATAAAAAGAACGGTTATAGCTCAAATTTTCCTATTACTTTGATAATGCTGCCTGTAATAATCGCAATTATCATTTTACTAGTTGGCAATAATATAGCCACTGCTTTTAGTTTAGGCGGTGCATTTTCAATAATCCGTTTTAGAAGTGCTCCTGGAGATCCCAAAGATATAGCTTATGTATTTTTTACTTTAGCTGTCGGACTTACATGTGGAATGGGTTTTATAGGGTACGCAATACTATTTACAATAATTTTATGTGGCTTAATGATTATATTAGACCTCACAAAATTTGGTGCATCCAAAACTAAAGCCATGCAACTTAAAATAACAGTTCCAGAAGATTTAAATTACGAGGATGCTTTTGAAGAGATATTAAGTAATTATACAAATTCATGGCGTATTGAGAATATACGAACTCGAGATTTCGGAGCATTATTTGAATTGACTTATAAGGTATCTTTAAAACCCGATTCAAACCAAAAAAAATTCCTTGATGATTTAAGATGTAGAAACGGAAATTTAAATATTAGTCTTACTCTTTCTGGGTTCGAGGAAAAAGTATATGGCTAAATTTAGTTTCACCAAAGTAAACTGCATTAATTTTGAAACAAACCCCTAGGACTTATGAATCCTAGGAGTTTGTTTTTTTATATTTATAAATAATTAAAATCCTTGATATCTCAATATATTTTTTAAATCCTAATTTAATGTTTAATATAACCTTTAAATATTAAGCATAATAACATTAGATTTCTAGTTTATAAATAAGTAACATGATTTACTTTTCCATCTAAAACTTTAATTAGATACTTATATTATTATAAATTGGGATTTATTAAATAAGTGAGATTATTTTTATTAGTTATTCTATCTTATACTAACTAATGAAATTTATTTCACTTGACGTAAAGTATTAATACCATTAAAATTATTTCGTAAGCGAAATATTCGTATTCGAAATATATTGACATGGAGATGAGCAAAAATGGAAAACTCAAATAATAGCATAGAAGTTGCTAGACTTTTTCAGGAAGTAATGTATCTATTTAGGAATAATATGAAAAAATTAATCAGTGATACAGGAATGTCTGCCCCACAAGGTATGGTTATAGGACTTTTAAGCAAAAATAAGAGAATGAAAGTTACAGAACTTAGTCATCACCTTAGTTTATCAAATAGTACAGTATCCGGAATTATAGATAGACTTGAGGCACAAGAAATGGTTATAAGAGAACGAAGTAAAGAGGATAAAAGAGTGGTATATGTAAGCATATCACCAAAATTTGGAGAGATACACAAAGTATTTCATAAACAAATAGAAGAAAATATAAAAAAAGTACTTAATCAAGGAAGCGAGGATGAACTCAATAAAATCTTCGATGGTCTAAATATATTAAAAAAACTATTAACTGACCAATCAATGCAAAAATAGTAATAATGAACGGAGTTGATATTAATGTTTAAATTGTTTAAATTCCTAAAGCAATACACACTGCAAATAGCTGCAATAGTCTTATTAATTTTTACTCAAGTACTTTCTAATCTCTACTTACCTACACTGATGGCTGACATCGTTGATAAAGGAATTGTACAAAAGGATGTTGCTCAAACTATTTCATTTTTAGGTTTTAATGGCTCTTATAAAGGAATGGACTACATTATTAGAACTGGCGGAATAATGCTTTTAATTTCTGCTGGTGGTGCAATCTGCTCAATTCTATCATCGCTGCTTTCCTCTAGAACTGCTGTAGGTTTTGGTAGAATTATACGTAATAAATTATTTACTAAAGTTGAAGGATTCTCATTACATGAATTTGATAAACTTGGTACAGCAACACTTATTACAAGAACTACAAATGATGTTACTCAAATTCAATCAGTGACTATAATGATTTTCTCAATAGCACTTTTTGCTCCTTTAACCGCTTTAGGTGGTATTGTAATGGCACTAAAAGAAGATACATCATTAACTTGGATTTTTGCAATAGTTATTCCTCTTCTCGGAATCATTATTGCAGCAACACTTAAATACGCTATGCCATTATTTAAACTAATGCAGGTAAAGATAGATAAATTGAACCTTGTATTACGAGAAGGACTTACTGGTATAAGAGTAATTCGTGCTTTTAATCGTATTGAAACTGAAAAACAAAGATTTGATGACGCCAATGCTGACCTTATGAATAATGCCATTAAAGTAAATAAAATTATGGCCTTTTTAATGCCAGTAATGATGTTAATTATGAATGTAACAACAATTGCTATAATTTGGTTTGGCTCAGAAAGAATAGATGCAGGAAATATGCAGGTAGGCTCATTAATTGCATTTATTCAATATGGAATGCAAATTTTATTTGGTTTCTTAATGCTTTCTATGGTATTTATAATGATACCAAGAGCTCAAGCCTCTGCCATAAGAATAAATGAAGTCTTAGAAATGGAGTCAGAAATAGAAGATCCACAAACTCCTGTACTTGCTGACAAGGAAAGTGGATATGTTGAATTTAAAAATGTAAGTTTTAAATATCCTGGTGCAGATCAACCTGCAATTAACAACATAACATTTAGTGCTAAACCTGGCGAAGTAACTGCTATTATAGGTGGTACTGGCTCAGGTAAATCTACCCTAGTAAATTTAATACCACGTTTCTATGATGTAACTGAGGGTTCTGTATTAGTTGATGGTATAGATGTAAGAGAAATGAGCCAAGAAAACTTAAGATCAAAAATAGGTTTTGTACCACAAAAAACTGTACTTTTCTCTGGTACTATTGCAGAAAACATTATATATGGTAAAGATAATGCTACTATCGAGGAAATTAAACATGCTGCAGCTGTAGCACAGGCTTCTGATTTTATTAATGATATGGAAAAAGGTTATGAGCACGTCATTGCTCAAGGCGGAACCAACGTTTCTGGAGGACAAAAGCAACGTCTATCAATTGCGCGAGCTCTAGTTAGAAAGCCTGAAATATATATTTTTGATGATAGTTTTTCAGCTCTTGATTTTAAAACAGATGCAAAACTTCGTGCAGCTCTTAAAGATGAAACAAAAGAAGCTACTGTTCTTATTATTGCTCAAAGAGTTGCAACAGTTATGGACGCAAATAGAATAATAGTTTTAGATGATGGAGAAATTGCAGCAATAGGAACTCACAAAGAACTTTTAAAAGCTTGCGAAGTATATCGCGAAATAGTATCTTCACAACTTTCAGAGGAGGAATTATCATGAGTGAAAATAGAACCC
>Ga0079104_1000934_pt1 | contig 23291 bp, 20 predicted proteins | sample MedtruBG_FD_76829 | JGI IMG/M metagenome (GOLD analysis project Ga0079104, IMG submission 76829) | Root nodule microbial communities of legume samples collected from California, USA - Medicago truncatula BG | ecosystem: Host-associated > Plants > Roots > Nodule | place: USA: California...
GAGAAATCTGTGGGATCATGACTGTCGACCCTAATTAGAGTTGTATGAAATCGTTTGCGTGTATCTTAAAAGTTTTATCACATTTTTTTCTTATAATCTCTGCTGAATTACAGGCAGAATTCGCCTGTTAAAAACCGCTGAGATCATTAATGATTAAAGAGACGCGGTTTTCCGTTCCCGCCAGTCGTACTGGCGTTCTTTTAAGGAAAGTTTCATTTATGGTCAATCTTCGCCAGCCCAGGGATGTTGCGCAAATTTTGCTGTCGGTGCTGTTTCTGGCCCTCATGATTATTGCGTGTCTGTGGATTGTTCAACCCTTTATTCTCGGCTTTGCGTGGGCTGCGACCGTTGTCGTGGCCACGTGGCCTTTGCTGCTGCGCTTGCAGAAGCTGCTGTTCGGCCGTCGTGGGCTCGCCGTGCTGGTCATGACGCTCCTGCTGTTCCTGCTGTTTATCATTCCGATTGCCCTGCTGGTAAATAGCCTGGTGGATTCGAGTGGCCCGGTTATTCGCGCCATTAGCAGCGGCGACCTGACGCTGCCGGATCTCGCCTGGCTGAACAGCATTCCGCTGGTGGGCGCCAAACTCTACAGCGGCTGGCATAGCCTGCTGGAGATGGGCGGCAGCGCGCTGATGGCAAAAGTCCGCCCGTATATTGGCACCACCACCACCTGGTTTGTCGGGCAAGCGGCGCATATCGGCCGCTTTATGATGCACTGTACCCTGATGCTGCTCTTCAGCGCCCTGCTCTACTGGCGCGGCGAGCAGGTGGCTTTAGGCGTTCGTCACTTTGCCACCCGCCTGGCGGGCAAACGCGGTGACGCGGCGGTGCTGCTGGCCGCGCAGGCCGTGCGCGCGGTTGCGCTGGGCGTGGTGGTCACCGCGCTGGTGCAGGCGGTGCTGGGCGGGATCGGTCTGGCGATTTCCGGCGTACCGTACGCCACCGTGTTCACCGTGGTCATGCTGATGACCTGTCTTGCGCAACTGGGACCTCTGCTGGTGCTGGTTCCCAGCATTATCTGGCTCTACTGGACGGGCGATACCACGTGGGGAACGGTGCTGCTGGTCTGGAGCTGCGTGGTCGGCACCATGGATAACGTGATTCGTCCGATCCTCATCCGCATGGGCGCAGACCTGCCGCTGATCCTGATCCTCTCCGGGGTCATTGGCGGATTGATTGCCTTTGGCATGATTGGCCTGTTCATCGGCCCGGTGCTGCTCGCCGTCACCTGGCGTCTGTTCTCTGCCTGGGTGCATGAAATTCCGCCGCCGGGAACTGACCCGGACGTGATTTTGAGCGAACTGGAAGAGCTGGAAGAGAAGAACACGCATTAAGGTATGCTGCCGGGTGGCGTTAACGCTCACCCGGCCTACACTTTCCCGCATGATACTTAAACACTGCTAAAGTATTTATTCGTTGCTCACTGGTCAGACCCGCCTTTTCAGCAGTAAGTCTGCTAATAACCTCAAGAATTCTTTACGTCTCTTTAACTATTGAGACGAATCCGATCGACGCTAAATAACACAATGCCTACTATTAGCACACGGTTATAAATCAACACCTTGATTTATAAGCATGGAAATCCCCTGAGTGAAACAACGAATTGCTGTGTGTAGTCTTTGCCCATCTCCCACGATGGGCTTTTTTTTATTCTGACTACGCGCGTTGAACCTCACAGGTACTGAGCATCCGCCACTCAGCCGGCAACACCCGCGTTTCCCCTGTCGCATTGACCATCACCGTCTCGCGGATATCCGCCGACGATGCGCCAACCTGCAGCTCAAACTCGCCCGGCTCGACGATGCGTTTTCCGTCGCGACGGGTGAAGTTGAACATCTCAACCGGCAGCGTGAAGGTGAGCGTGGCGGTTTCTCCCGGCGAGAGCGTGACGCGCTGGAAGGCCTTCAGCTCCTGAAGCGGCCGCACCTGCGTGGCGACCTTATCCCTGACGTAAACCTGCACCACCTCGCTGCCGCTGCGCTCTCCGGTATTGGTGATATCCACGCTCAGCCTCACCTCACCGTCGACCGGTACGCTGCTTTCGGCGACGCGGACAGCGCCCCAGCTAAACGTCGTCCAGCCGAGGCCGAAGCCAAACGGGTAACGTGAGCCGAAATGGAACGCAAACGGCGTACCTCCGCTTTTGAGCTTGTGATTGTAGTAATACGGCATCGCACCGGCGCTTTTCGGCACGCTCACCACCAGGCGACCCTGCGGCTCCGCACGCCCGGTTAACACGTCCGCAATCGCCCAGCCCCCTTCCTGCCCCGGCGCCCAGGCCATCATCAGCGCCGCGACCTTATCTTCCAGACCCTGCAGGTTGTATGGACGCCCCCCGGTCATGACCACAATCACCGGTTTACCGGTGGCGACCAGCGCTTCCAGCAGCTGTTGCTGCACGCCCGGCAGGTTCAGGGAATCGGTATCGGAACCTTCCCCCACGGTACCGCTCTGAAACAGCCCGGCGAGATCGCCCACGCAGGCCACCACCACGTCACTCTCCTGCGCGGCGTTCACGGCCTCGGGGATCGGGGCGGTACTTTGCGATACCGGTGACTGCTGCATCGGTTTGCCGCCGCTGTCGCCCGGGAAGACCGGCGCGCCCGCCATCCGTTTTTCGATGATGTGGCACCCTTTGGCATAGCGGACGTTCGATGTACCGAGATACTGCTCCAGCGCCGCGCGCGGGGTCGTGACCTGCGAGGTCTCTTCCACCATATCGCTGATGATCAAATGCACCGGGAAGCTGTAGCCGCTGAGTAACGCCAGCGGATCGTCTGCCGTCGGCCCCACTACCGCCACGCGGGGTTTGCCCCCGAGCGGTAAAATGCCGTTGTTTTCCAGCAGCGTGATCGATTTCGTCGCCACCTCCCGCGCGGCCTGGCGGGTCATATCGTTTTGCAGATCGATACCGTTTTCATCCGCGTACGGCTTTTCAAACAGGCCAAGGCGGAATTTTTCCGTCAGCGTACGCGCCACGATCTCGTCGACCTTCGCCATAGAGATCAGCCCGCGCTCTACCGCTTCCGCCAGATGCCGCGCGCAGTCGTCTTTCGGCAGCTCAACGTCCAGCCCGGCGTTGAACGCCAGCGCAGCAGATTCGGCCGCATCGTGGGAAATCCCATGGTGCTGGTGCAGCAGGCTTACGCCGCCGTAGTCCGCGACAATAATCCCGTCGAACCCCCACTGCTCTCGCAGGACGGTGGTCAACAGGAAGCTGTCGCTGTGCCCCGGCTGGTTATCAATATCGTGGTACGCGGGCATCACCGAACCGGCGTTTGCCAGCTTGACCGCCATTTCGAACGGCAGCAGGAAGGTGTCGTTCAGCTCGCTGAACCCCAGGTGGACCGGCGCATGGTTGCGCGCTCCTTCGCTGAACGAATGCCCCACGTAATGCTTGAGCGTCGCCAGCAGATCGCGCTTATCGCCCTGTAAGCCCTTCACGTAGGCGGTCGCCATTACGCCCACCAGCCAGGGATCCTCCCCGAAGGTCTCTTCCGTTCGCCCCCAGCGCACGTCGCGGGATACGTCCAGCACCGGTGCCAGCCCCTGCTGGCAGCCGACGGAGCGCGCCTCTTTGCCAATCTGCTCTGCCGCCCGCTGCACCAGCTCCGGATCCCAGGTCGAACCGTAGTTCAATGACGACGGGAACAGGGTGGCGTCTTTGCACAGCAGCCCCACCAGACACTCTTCATGGAACAGCGCCGGGATGCCGAGCCGCGTCTCTTCCATCATCATGCGCTGCAGGCGGTTCGCCGCGCGCACGCCGGTCTTCGCGTCAACGATGTGGGTGCCCAGCGGCCGCGTGATCTGCCCGACGCCGAGCTTCAGCCGTTCGCTGAGCGCAGCCTGCTCGCTCACGCCGGCGAATTCGTCACTCAGATCGCTGCGCTCGCGGTGGTTACCGTTTTCATCGAGGATCAGCCAGTACGCGTGCATCTGGGCGAACTTCTCTTCCGGGGTCATGCGCGCCAGTAAATCGGCGACGCGCTCGTGCACGGGACGTCCCGCGTCCTTATAGATAGTCGTCATGTTTTACTCCTGTAGTGCGGAAGGGGTTGCCGGGCGAAGCTGCCCCGCTTCGGGTCTGACTTCACGCTTGCTGGCCAGCTCCCGGGCGATGGAATCCACCAGCCGGCTGTTGAGTTTGTAGATAGCAAGCAGCGCGACCATGCAGAGGAACAGCGCGCAAGGGATAAGGGTGAACAGCGCGTTGATGGTCGAGAGAACGCCTGGCGCCTGGGTTGCCTGGCCCGGGGCGTAATCCACCATGCCAAGCACCCAGCCGACGACCGCCCCACCCAGCGCCAGGCCAAACTTGATGGCAAACAGCGCGGTGGAGAAGACCAGCCCGTCCAGACGACGACCGCTGCGGTGCTCTTCGTAGTCGACCACATCGGAGAACATGGTCCACTGCAGCGGCGTGGTGAGGTTTTGAATAAAGCTAAAGACGATGTTAAGGCCAAAGATTAGCCACACCTGTGAAGGTGGCAGGAAGAAAATCAGCGCGCCGAAGATAACGAAGGAGATAATCGTCCACTGGTAGGCGCGCACGCGGTCAAATTTCCCCAGCAGCCGTTCAGATAATAATGCGCCGCTTAAGGAGGCCACCATGCCGGAAACAATAAAGGCAAAAACCAGATCCGGGCGCAGCAGCACATAGTTCACGTAATACATGGTGGCGGAACCGCGCGTCACCACCGCCGTTAACAGCAAAATATTAAACAGAAACACAATCCGCCACTGGCTGTTCCCGGCCAGCAGTTTTAAATCGGTGAGCATGGAGCCGGAGGTATCATTGCGCGGAGAATAACGCTCGCGGGTCATCAGGAAACAGCAGAAGAACAGCACAATTCCCAGCAGCCCCATCAGGCTCATGGCATAGAAATAGCCTTTCTGCACGTTGCCCTGGCCTAACAGTGAGACCAGCGGCAGGGCAATAACCGTCACGATCAGCCCGCCGATAAACGACAGGCCAAAGCGCCACGACTGCAGAGAATGACGCTCGCGCGGGTCCAGCGTCAGCGCGCCGGGCATGGCGCAGTAAGGCACGTTAATCGCGGAGTAAATCAGACTTAAAATCGCGTAGGTCACGCAGGCGTAAACGATTTTTGCCGTCGGCCCAACGTCCGGCACATAGAAGGTAATGAGGCAGCTCACGCCAAACGGGATAGCAAACCACAGCAGCCAGGGACGGAAACGTCCGTGACGCGTCCGGGTGCGGTCAACCAGTGCGCCAATGCACGGATCGACAAACGCATCGACCACGCGCACCACTAAAAACATGGTGCCCATAATCGCGGCGGGCAGCCCAAATACGTCTGTATAAAAATAAGCGAGAAATAAGGTTGCCGTTTGCCAGACCAGCGCGCTGGCCATATCGCCTAAGCCATAACCTATTTTATCTTTGGTACGCAATACAGAGGAGAGTGTCATTGTTATTTGCCTTTTTATCAGGTTAAAACGTATTTCAACCAGTTGCGCATCTTCTTAAGGGAAATGCGCAGTAAGGCTCAAGTATTAGCAACGGTTTGCGCGCTAACAATTGTCTAAATTGACAGACAAATTATGATATTTGGTTTTTTACTTTATTTGTGATGGGGAGCAAATAAGAAATGAAATAAAAAAGGCGAGGAATAATATCCTCGCCTTTTCGGGTCAGCGTGGCGTTACTTGTTCAGTTCCGCCAGGCTCAGCCAGGTTTGCACCACGGTGTCCGGGTTCAGGGACAGGCTATCGATCCCCTCTTCCATCAGCCATGCGGCAAAGTCTTCATGGTCGGATGGACCCTGACCGCAGATCCCAACGTATTTACCCTGCTTCTTCGCCGCGCGGATGGACATGGAGAGCAGCGCTTTTACCGCCTCGTTGCGCTCGTCGAACAGCTCGGAGACCACGCCGGAGTCGCGGTCCAGACCCAGCGTCAGCTGCGTCATGTCGTTCGAGCCGATAGAGAAGCCGTCGAAGTGCTCCAGGAACTGCTCGGCAAGCAGGGCGTTGGACGGGATTTCGCACATCATGATGATCTTCAGCCCGTTCTCGCCGCGCTTCAGACCCTGACGCGCCAGCTCGTCCACCACCGCTTTCGCCTGATCCACGGTACGCACGAACGGGATCATGATTTCAACGTTGGTCAGTCCCATGTCGTTGCGCACGCGTTTCACCGCCTCACACTCCAGCGCGAAGCAGTCGCGGAAGCTGTCGGACACGTAGCGTCCGGCCCCGCGGAAGCCCAGCATCGGGTTCTCTTCTTCCGGCTCGTAGCGCTCGCCGCCGACCAGGTTGGCGTATTCGTTAGACTTAAAGTCAGACAGACGCACGATCACGCGTTTTGGATAGAAGGCAGCGCCCAGCGTCGCGATCCCTTCGGTCAGACGGCCGACGTAGAACTCTTTCGGTGAGTCATAGCCTTTCATCATTTCGCGAATTTCGTTTTGCAGCTTCGCGTCCTGGTCGTCAAATTCCAGCAGCGCGCGTGGGTGCACGCCGATCATCCGGTTGATGATAAATTCCAGACGCGCCAGACCGACGCCTTCGTTCGGCAGGCAGGCAAAGTCAAACGCGCGGTCCGGGTTGCCGACGTTCATCATGATTTTCAGCGGCAGATCCGGCATGGTGTCGACGGTGGAGCTTTTCACGCTGAAGTCGAGCATGTCGGCGTACACGTAGCCAGTGTCACCTTCGGCACACGACACGGTGACTTTCTCGTCATCCTTCATGCGCTCGGTCGCATCGCCACAGCCCACGACGGCCGGAATGCCCAGCTCACGGGCGATAATCGCCGCGTGACAGGTACGCCCTCCGCGGTTGGTGACAATCGCCGCCGCCTTTTTCATGATCGGTTCCCAGTCCGGGTCGGTCATGTCGGTGACTAATACATCACCCGGCTGAATACGGTTCATTTCACTGATATCGTGAATCACTTTCACCGGGCCTGCGCCGATGCGATGCCCGATGGCACGGCCTTCGGCAATGATTTTACCCTGCGCGTGCAGCGTGTAACGCTCTGTCACCTGGCCGCGAGAACGCACGGTTTCCGGACGCGCCTGCACGATAAACAGTTTACCGGTGTGGCCGTCTTTAGCCCACTCGATGTCCATCGGACGACCGTAGTGTTTCTCAATCTGTATCGCCTGCTTCGCCAGTTCCTGCACTTCGTCGTCAGTCAACGAGAAGCGGTCGCGTTCAGCCTGCGGCACATCTTCGATGCGCACCTGCTTCCCGTGTTCCTGGGTTGGGGCATACACCATACGAATTTTTTTCGAGCCCATAGTGCGGCGCACGATGGACGGGCGACCTTTTTCCAGGGTCGGCTTGTGAACGTAGAATTCGTCCGGGTTCACCGCGCCCTGCACCACCATTTCACCGAGGCCAAACGCAGAGGTGATGAAGACTACCTGGTCGAAGCCGGATTCGGTGTCGATGGAGAACATGACGCCCGCGGAACCGAGGTCGGAACGCACCATGCGCTGCACGCCAGCAGAGAGCGCGACGCCGCGATGATCATAGCCCTGATGCACGCGGTAGGAAATCGCGCGGTCGTTAAACAGGGAGGCGAAGACGTGCTTCACCGCCACCAGCACCGCGTCGTAGCCCTGAACGTTGAGGAACGTTTCCTGCTGACCGGCGAAGGAAGCATCCGGCATATCTTCGGCAGTCGCGGAAGAACGCACGGCAAACGACGCGTCAGCGTCGTCAGACGAAAGCTGGTTATAGGCCTGATGAATCGCCTGTTCCAGCTCTGATGTAAAGGGAGTATCGATAATCCATTGACGAATTTGCGCGCCGGCTTTCGCCAGGGCGGAGACGTCGTCGATGTCGGTTTCATCCAGCAGCTGATAAATACGCTGGTTCACGCCGCTCTGGTCGAGGAACTGATTGAAAGCATCAGCCGTGGTAGCGAACCCGTTGGGTACGGAAACGCCCAAATCGGACAGATTAGTAATCATTTCACCCAGGGAGGCATTTTTGCCCCCAACGCTATCTACATCATTCATGCCGAGTTGGTTATACCAAAGCACCAGCGGTGACGAGCTATTGTTGGACATCGAAACAATTCCTTTATTTAAGAAAAGTGCCAGAACAGAACCGGCGACGTATTTATCCTGCCATAATTAACGTGACGGGAAAAAAGGTGAATCGTTCAAGCAGATTAATTTTTTGCTTTTTAAGACAGTTCCCCGAAAACCGTTAACTCTATGATTATTGAGGAATCCCACAAAAAAAGACGGTTTATAGCCTTTCGTCATAAAAATGAACACCCCTTTTCAGATAAATTAAAAACACCATTTCATTTTTAAATTTGAGACAAAACCGACACGGATGTGATTAAAATAAATATATGCTTCATGGAATTAACTTAATTTACCGGATGGTCAAAATGGACAACAATGTAGATCGCCACGTATTTTACATTTCTGACGGCACCGCCATTACCGCCGAGGTACTCGGGCACGCGGTGATGTCGCAATTCCCGGTATCGGTCAACAGCATTACCCTGCCGTTTGTCGAAAGCGAAAGCCGGGCAAAGGCGGTGAAGGAGCAGATTGACGCGATTTATCAGCAATCCGGCGTCCGTCCGCTGGTCTTCTATTCGATCGTCATTCCGGAAATCCGCACCATTATTTTGCAAAGCGAAGGCTTCTGTCAGGACATCGTACAGGCGCTGGTTGCGCCATTGCAGGAAGAACTGAAACTCGACCCAACGCCGATTGCCCATCGCACTCACGGTCTTACGCCGGGAAATCTGACAAAATATGACGCCCGTATCGCCGCCATTGACTACACGTTGGCCCATGATGACGGCGTTTCGCTGCGTAATCTCGATCAGGCGCAGGTGATTTTGCTCGGCGTCTCACGCTGCGGGAAAACCCCGACCAGCCTTTACCTCGCGATGCAGTTTGGCATCCGCGCCGCCAACTATCCGTTTATCGCCGACGATATGGATAATCTGGTCCTGCCCGCCGCGCTGAAACCGTTACAGCATAAATTATTCGGGCTGACCATCGACCCGGAACGTCTGGCCGCCATTCGCGAAGAGCGCCGCGAGAACAGCCGCTATGCGTCAATGCGCCAGTGCCGGATGGAAGTCACCGAAGTCGAAGCGCTGTACCGTAAGAACCAAATCCCGTGGCTCAACAGCACCAACTATTCGGTGGAAGAAATCGCCACCAAAATCCTCGACATCATGGGGCTCAGTCGTCGCATGTACTAACACACTAGTACATCATTGCAAAATGAGCTATCCTCTTTTTGCAATGTATGCGCATCACGTTGCTGAATGGGCGTTGAACCTTGAATTCAGCCGAGATTGGTTTATCGTGATGCGCATCACTTCCGGTATTCCTGCCGTAGAAGCCACCAAATTCTGAGAGTTCCAATGAACAAAACTGATGAACTGCGTTCGGCGCGCATCGACAGTCTGGTAACGCCTGCTGAACTGGCGCAACGTTACCCTGTCACTTCCGAGGTTGCCGGTCACGTTACCGCCTCCCGCCGTCGCATTGAAAAAATCCTTAACGGCGAAGATAAACGTCTGTTAGTGGTGATGGGTCCCTGCTCCATTCATGACCTGGATGCGGCGATGGATTACGCGCACCGTCTGCAGGCGCTGCGTGAAAAGCACCAGTCGCGCCTTGAAATCGTGATGCGCACCTATTTCGAAAAACCGCGTACGGTGGTGGGCTGGAAAGGTCTGATTTCTGATCCGGATCTCAACGGCAGCTATCGCGTGAATCACGGTATCGAGCAGGCGCGCAAGCTGCTGCTGCAAGTCAATGAACTGGGCGTACCCACCGCTACCGAGTTTCTCGATATGGTGACCGGTCAGTTCATCGCCGATTTAATCAGCTGGGGCGCCATTGGTGCTCGCACCACTGAAAGCCAGATCCACCGTGAGATGGCTTCCGCGCTCTCCTGTCCGGTTGGGTTCAAAAACGGCACCGACGGTAACACCCGTATTGCCGTGGATGCCATCCGTGCCGCACGTGCCAGCCATATGTTCCTGTCGCCGGACAAAAACGGGCAGATGACGATTTATCAGACCAGCGGTAACCCGTATGGCCACATCATCATGCGCGGCGGCAAAAAGCCGAACTACCACGCGTCAGACATTGCGGCCGCCTGCGATACGCTGCACGAATTCGACCTGCCGGAACAGCTGGTTATCGATTTCAGCCACGGCAACTGCCAGAAGCAGCACCGCCGTCAGCTGGACGTCTGTGACGATATCTGTCAGCAAATTCGCAATGGTTCGACGGCGATAGCCGGGATCATGGCGGAAAGCTTCCTGCGCGAAGGCACGCAAAAAATCGTGGCCGGACAGCCGTTGGTGTACGGACAGTCGATCACCGACCCTTGCCTGAGCTGGGAAGACAGCGAAATTCTGCTGGATAAACTTTCTGCCGCGATCGATACCCGCTTCTGATTATACTTTTCGTGTCGGGCAAAATTGTTGCCCGACACTCCCCCCGCTTTACCCACCTCGCCGGACAATATCTTGTTGTACTTAAACCCTCTTTTTTGATCCCTTCACCTATTTTTCACAAAAGGGGTTGCCGAGCTTTTTGATTTGTTGATAATGATTATCATTGTTACATTGATTGCTATTTTTAACATTATGACATCATCGGATACATTCCTCACCGCGGGCAAAACATCCCCGGCTCCGCAACCGCAGGCCGAAGACCGCCGGGTGAGTAGCAAAACCCTGCTAGGCGCGGAAGGTCGCGTCATCATTGAGCATGATGGTCAGCAGTACCTGCTGCGCCAGACCCATGCCGGAAAATTGATCCTGACTAAATAACAACCTTACACACAACATTTCGCCAGCCACCCAGGAACTCGCCGAGGCAGCCAGCGCTTTTCACCTTTTATGGAGAGTTGCATGCTACACCTGCATTCCGCGTCGCTGCGCCCATCGCTGGTCGCCCTGGCTGTATTTGGCGCCATCACCACCCCGGCTTTCGCCGCCTCTGAACAAATGACCGTAACCGCCACCGGCAACGAGCGCAGCGCGTTTGAAGCGCCGATGATGGTCACCGTTATTGACGCCGACACCCCTGAAGGCCAGACCGCCAGCTCCGCCGCAGATATGCTGCGTCAGGTCCCGGGTTTGACCATTGACGGCACTGGCCGCACCAACGGTCAGGACGTTAATCTGCGCGGTTACGACCGTCGCGGCGTCCTGGTGATGGTCGATGGCATTCGCCAGGGCACCGACACCGGCCACCTCAACAGCACGTTCCTTGACCCGGCGTTGATCAAGCGTATCGAAGTCGTGCGTGGCCCCGGCGCGATGTTGTACGGCAGCGGCGCGTTGGGCGGCGTGATTTCCTATGACACCGTGGATTCAGCGGACCTGCTGCACGTCGGCCAGAACAGCGGCTACCGCGTGTTTGGCACCGGCGGCACCGGCGATAACAGCCTCGGTATGGGCGCCAGCGCCTTTGGTCGCACCGATACGCTCGACGGGATCGTCTCCTGGTCAAGCCGTGACCGCGGCGATTTGAAACAGAGCGACGGTTTCACCGCCCCGAACGACGAAAGCATTACCAACTTCCTCGCCAAAGGTAGCTGGAAAATCGACCCGGCGCAGAAGCTGAGCGGTTCCCTGCGTTACTACAACAACGCCGCGCAGGAGCCTAAAAACCCGCAAACGCCGCAAGCATCTGACAGCAGCAACCCAATGACCGACCGCTCCACCATTCAACGCGACGCGCAGTTAACCTACAACATCGCGCCAGAAGGCAACGACTGGCTGAATGCCGACGTCAAAGGCTACTGGTCTGAAGTGCGCATTAACGCGCAAAATCTCGACGACTCCGGCGAGTTTCGCAAACAGACCACCAAAGGCGGGAAAGTTGAAAACCGCACGCGTCTGTTCACCGACAGCTTCGCCTCACATCTGCTGACCTACGGCGGCGAATACTACCGTCAGGAGCAAAATCCGGGCGGCATGACCACCGGTTTCCCGAACGCGCTCATTAACTTCAGCTCTGGCTGGTTGCAGGATGAAATCACCCTGCGCGACCTGCCGGTGACAATCCTCGGCGGCACGCGCTACGACAACTATCGCGGCACCAGCGACGGGTATGACGACGTCGATGCGGATAAATGGTCCTCCCGGGCGGGCATGACCATTAGCCCTACCGACTGGCTGATGCTGTTTGGCTCCTACGCGCAGGCCTTCCGCGCACCGACGATGGGCGAGATGTATAACGATTCCAAACACTTCTCCATCGGCAGTTTCTACACTAACTATTGGGTACCGAACCCGAACCTGCGCCCGGAAACCAACGAAACGCAGGAATACGGCTTTGGTCTTCGCTTTGACGACGTGATGCTGGCGAACGATGCGTTCGAATTTAAAGCCAGCTACTTCGACACTAACGCCAAAGATTACATCACCACGTCTGTTGATTTCGCGGCGGCCTCGACCACCTCCATCAACGTGCCGAACGCCAAAATTTGGGGTTGGGACGTGATGACAAAATACACTACCGACCGGTTCAGCCTCGACGTGGCATATAACCGGACCCGCGGTAAAGACACCGATACCGGCAACTGGCTGACCTCAATCAACCCGGATACCGTCACTTCTCGCCTCGACGTGCCGATTGCCCAGAGCGGCTTCTCAGTGGGCTGGATTGGCACTTTCGCAGAAGACACTAAGAGCATCAGCGCCACCCCGCAGGCGGGCTACGGCGTGAACGACTTCTACGTGAGCTATAAAGGCCAACAGGCGCTCAGCGGCCTGACCACCTCGCTGGTGTTTGGCAACGCCTTCGACAAAGAATATTACTCGCCGCAGGGCATCCCGCAGGATGGTCAGAACGGTAAGATTTTCGTGAGTTATCAGTGGTAATCACCCCACCCCGGTGCGCCGGGGTATTTCATCTGGAAGGAATATGACAATGAATCTCTACACACGCTGGCTGGCATTAAAAGAAGAAAATCCGGGCAAATATGCGCGTGACATCGCCGCGATGATGCACATCAGCGAAGCGGAACTGACCTGGGCGCGCGTAGGCCACGACGCCTGGCGTTTACAGGGTGAAGTGCGCGAAGTGCTGACCGCGCTGGAATCCGCCGGTGACGTGAAATGCCTATGCCGTAACGAATACGCCGTACACGAACAGGTCGGCAGCTTCACCAATCAGCACCTCAGCGGCCATGCCGGTCTGGTGCTCAACCCGCGCGCGCTGGATTTACGCTTGTTCCTCAATCAGTGGGCCAGCGTTTTCCACATCAGTGAAACCAGCACTCACGGCGAGCGTCAGAGCATTCAGTTCTTTGACCATCAGGGCGATGCGCTGCTGAAGGTGTACACCACCGACGCCACCGACATGACCGCGTGGGCCGATATTCTGACCCGCTTTATTCATGCCGATAACCCGACGCTCGAACTGAAAACGATTGATACACCGGCCACCCACGGCGATAGCGATGGCAAAACCCTTGACGGCGAATGGCGGGCGATGACCGACGTCCACCAGTTCTTCACCCTTCTCAAACGCCACAATCTTAGCCGTCAGCAGGCTTTCCGCTTGGTCGGTGATGACCTGGCGTGTCAGGTGGATAACGAGGCGGTGGCGCGTCTGCTGGCAAATGCTCATCAGGATGCCAACGAGATTATGGTCTTCGTCGGTAACCGTGGCTGTGTGCAGATTTTTACCGGTGCTATCGAAAAAGTAGTGCCGATGAAAGGCTGGCTGAACATCTTTAATTCGGCCTTTACCCTGCATCTGCGCGAAGACACCATCGCCGAAACCTGGGTGACGCGTAAACCGACCGCCGATGGCCACGTCACCAGCCTGGAACTGTTCGCCGCCGACGGCACGCAGATTGCGCAGCTTTACGGTCAGCGCACCGAAGGCGAACCAGAGCAAACCCAGTGGCGCGCGCAGGTCGAAGCGCTGATTGCCAAAGGACTGGCGGCATGAGAGCCATCGTCGCGTTGATGGCCGCCCTGCCTCTTTTGGCAGGTGCGGCAGCTCAAAAAGTGGTGACGCTGGGCGGCGACGTGACGGAGATTGTCTATGCCCTGGGGGCGCAAAGCACCCTCGTTGCACGAGACAGCACCAGCATGTGGCCGCCTGAAGCGTTGAAATTGCCTGACGTGGGCTATCTTCGCCAGCTTAACGCTGAAGGCATTCTTGCCACGCGCCCGACGACCGTGCTTGCCAGCGTTCAGGCCCAGCCGTCGCTGGCGCTGAAACAGGTCGAACAAAACGGCGTGACGGTGGTGACAGTTCCGGGCAGCAACGACGTTTCCGTGATTGACGACAAAATTCGCATCGTCGCCGCAGCATTACACAAAGAGGCCGAAGGCGAGCAGCTCCGTCAGCAGATGAAACAGGCGCTGGATGCGTTGCCGAAAACGCCGCTCAATAAGCGCGTGTTGTTTATTCTCAGCCACGGCGGCATGAGCGCCATGGCCGCCGGGCAGCAAACCGGCGCCGATTCGGCGATCCGCGCGGCGGGCCTGCAAAATGCGATGCAGGGCTTTAACCGTTATCAGCCGCTTTCTCAGGAAGGGGTTATCGCCAGCCAGCCGGATTTGGTGGTGATCTCGACCGACGGCGTAAAAGGCATGGGCGGCAAAAGCGGATTGTGGACATTGCCTGGTCTGGCGCAGACCCCGGCCGGGCGGCAAAAACAGGTGCTGCTGGTCGATGACATGGCGCTGTTGGGCTTCAGCATTCGTACTCCGGAAGCGATTCAACAGCTGCGGCATAAAGCGGAGCAGCTTCCCTGATGATGCCGTGGGTTGCCCGTTCTCTGTGGTCGCTTCTGGCCCTGCTGACACTGTTGACGCTGTGCGCCACCACCTTCGGCGCGCTGAAGCTGCCGCTGGATATCCTCTGGCACGGCGACAGCACCCTGCGCCAAATCTGGTTCACCATTCGTCTGCCGCGCGTGCTTTTGGCGCTGACCATCGGCGGCTCGCTGGCGCTGGCGGGCTGCGTGATGCAAGGGCTGTTTCGCAATCCGCTGGCTGACCCCGGCCTGTTGGGCATCAGCAGCGGTGCCGCGCTGGCGGTGGCGATGTGGGTGGTTTTGCCCTTCTCGCTGCCGCTGGTGCTGATGCTGTACGCCCCGATGCTGGCGGCGTTTCTCGGCAGCCTGGCGGTAACGATGGTGATTTTTGTCCTCAGCCAGCGCAACGACAATTCGCTGTCGCGCTTGCTGTTGGTGGGGATCGCCATTAACGCGCTGTGCGGCGCGGCGGTGGGCGTACTGTCGTGGCTCAGCAACGATGCGCAGCTGCGTCAACTCTCGCTGTGGGGCATGGGCAGTCTCGGCCAGGCGCAGTGGTCAACGCTGCTGGCGACGGCCTCGCTGATGCTGCCGACGGTGTTCATTATCTGGCGGCTGGCAAAACCGCTGAATTTGCTACAGCTGGGCGATGAAGAGGCGCATTACCTCGGTGTGAACGTGCGTCAGATTCAGCGGCGTTTATTACTGTGCAGCGCCCTGCTGGTTGCCGCGGCAGTCGCCGTCAGCGGCGTGATTGGCTTTATCGGGCTGGTAGTGCCGCATTTGCTACGCATGTGGCTCGGGGCCGATCACCGGGCGGTTATTCCCGGTTCGGTGCTGGTCGGTGCCATTTTGCTGTTGGTGGCTGACACCGTTGCTCGGACGTTGGTTGCGCCTGCGGAAATGCCGGTCGGTTTGCTGACCAGTCTGCTGGGCGCGCCGTGGTTTTTATGGATGATTTTCCGTCGCGGAGGCCAACATGGCTAAGCGCTTACAGGCCGTGAATCTGTGTTATTCGCCGGTGTTACGTGACATTAACCTGACGCTGGCGCCTGGCGAACTGGTGGCCTTGATTGGCCCCAACGGCGCGGGGAAATCGACGCTACTGCGCGCGCTGACCGGTTATTTGCCGCCGGATAACGGGCACTGTCTTCTGGACGATAAACCATTATCCGCGTGGACGCCGCAGGCGCTGTCTCGTCAACGGGCGGTGATGCGCCAGCAAAGCCAGCTCGGCTTCGACTGGCCGGTGGAAGATGTGATTATCATGGGGCGTGCGCCGTGGGAACAGGGCAATAGCCGAAACGTGGTTGAACAGGTCATGGCTGTGACCGGGTGTGCTCCGTTGTCGGGCCGGAAATACAATGCGCTTTCTGGTGGAGAGCAGCAGCGGGTTCAGCTGGCGCGCGCGTTGGCGCAGTTGTGGGTCGTCGATGCGCCGCAGGGCTGGTTGTTTCTTGATGAACCAACCTCAGCGCTGGATTTATATCATCAGCAGCATTTGCTGCGTTTGTTGAAAACCCTGACCCAGACCGGGAATCTTCACGTCTGCGCGGTGCTGCACGATCTCAATCTGGCCGCGCTTTGGGCCGATAGGCTGATCTTGCTTCATGAGGGAGAGATTGTGGCTCAGGGCAGCGCGCAACAGGTGTTGCAGGCGGATACCCTGAGCCGCTGGTACGGTGCCGACGTGCATATCGGTCAGCACCCCGGCAGCCAGACGCCACAGGTGTTTTTAGCCCCGTAGCATCAGCTCGAACAGCTCACTTCCAGCCGTTTGCCCCACTCAGGCGGACGGCTGGCATAGTCATCATTCCTGTCAGCAAACGGGTCGCGTAACGCCTCGTGCAAACGCTCAAACTCGGCATATTCCCCGCGTTCGGCCTGCTCGATGGCGCGCTGTGCCAGCCAGTTACGTAACACCACCGCCGGATTCACCTGCTTCATGCTGTGCTGGCGGGTGGCGTCATCCATCTCGTCCTGCTGCAAGCGCGCGCGATAGTCGCTGAACCACGCATCAAACGCCGCCCGGTCGATAAACTCATCGCGCAACGGCGAGCTCGCACTCTGCTGTTCCGTCATGCTCAGCATCCGGAAGGTGCGGGTGTAATCGCTGCCTTCCCGCTCCATCAGGCTGAACAGCCCGTTCAGCAGTTCATTGTCGCCCTGCTGCTCCGTGAACAGACCGAGCTTGCCGCGCATTCGCTGACCGTATTCTACCAGCAGGGCTGCCTGATAGCCGTCCAGCGCATCGTTGAGCACATCTACCGCGATGAACGGCGACAGTGACTGCGCCAGGCGTTGCAGGTTCCACAGCGCCGCCGCAGGCTGATTATCAAAGCTGTAGCGGCCCTGATGGTCAGAGTGATTGCAGATAAAGCCTGGCTGATAATCATCGAGGAAACCGTACGGACCGTAGTCCATGGTCAACCCCAGAATCGACATATTGTCGGTGTTCATCACCCCGTGACAGAAGCCAACGGTTTGCCAGCGGGCAATCAGACGTGCGGTTCGGCTGACAACGTCCCGGAACCACAACGTGTATTTTTCGGCTTCGTTCTCAAGCTGCGGCCAGTGATGACGAATCACATAATCCGCCAGTTCGCGCACTTTTTCCGGCTCGCGGCGATAGTAGAAATGTTCGAAATGGCCGAAACGCACGTGGCTTTCCGCCAGACGCATCAGCATTGCGCCCTGCTCAACCGTTTCGCGGTACACCGGCGTGTCGCTGGTAACCACCGATAACGCACGCGTGGTCGGAATGCCGAGCGCGAACATCGCCTCAGACGCCAGACTTTCACGCAGCGTGGAGCGTAACACCGCACGCCCGTCGCCCATTCGGGAATACGGCGTCAGTCCTGCGCCTTTCAGGTGCCAGTCGTAACGACGCCCGTCGGCCAACTGCTGTTCGCCGAGCAAGATGCCGCGCCCGTCGCCAAGCTGACCGGCCCAGACGCCAAATTGATGGCCGCTGTAGACCTGCGCCAGCGGCAGCATTCCGGGCAGCAGCGTTTCGCCGCCCCAGACGCCCGCGCCTTTTTCAGGGCTGAACAGCGTTTCAGGCAGCTCGAGGCTTTGCGCCAGCGTCGCGTTGTGCCAAATCAGGCGTGCATTGGCCAGCGGCGTCGGTGACAGTTCGGTATAAAAACCTGGCAGCTCATCGCGCCAGTGATGGGTAAAAGACAGGGTCATGGTTCCTCCTGTCTGTAGTGTAGTGCCTGTGAGGGCAGATAAATACGGGCTGGCTACAGGGTTATTGCTGCATCAGGCGGGTCAGCGATGCGCTATCGACGGCGGGCCACAGTAATCCCTGGTAGGCGCTCAGACCCCAGGGCTCCAGGCGTTCAAGGATCTGGAGGTTGTCCACGCCCGCCGCCATTATCGCGGTGCAGCAGGGCTGAACCTGGGCGATTATTGCCCGCATGAAGGGATCAAACGATAATAATAATGCCTGCTGCTGAATAAAGTTTTTATCCAGCGTAACGCGTTTGAACAAGCCACTGAAAACAGCCTGAGTCGATGCGTCCCCGGCACCAAAATTGGCCAGCGCCAGCGGGAAAAGATTCGCCAGTTGTACCAGTAAATGATTTTTGTCGGTGGCATTCAATTCTGGAAAGTTTTCATTGACCGTAAACTCCAGAAAGGAAAATCGCCCGGCCTCTTCCGCTAACACTTTTTGTGTTAACAACGCCAAGGCAATTGCTGGCGTTATATTAATCCACGCAATTAATTGCTGCTGAATAAAAAAGATTTGGCAGGTTTCGAGTAACGCGAGTTTTTCACGAAACAGCATCACTTCCTGTTCATCGCTCAGACGAGACGTCACCAGCGTGGTTGGCGTACGGACCGCATCATCCACGCCGACAAAGTTGGCGATTAATTCTAACCCCACAAGTTGACCCCCACCATTTCTGGCAGGCAAGAATAACAATTCGGTTTTCCAGGCTTTATCAAGAGTAACTATCATTGCGTCCACCCTTGTTCAAGGGAGCTCCCTGGTCGCTGCTGCATGGTTCCAGTCGAAAACAAAATCTTTGATTTTAAAAAGATTAATTTCATTCGTTCCTTTGTAATTCAGGAATTCCTTTGCTTTATCATTGGGATGATTGTAATCCATATTCGTGCAATCGCACAATCCAGAGATTCATTAGCTGAATGCAATGACAACTGATAATTATTCCGTAGTGATTTTTTATATTTATCTGCCAACAAAAAAGGGCCATTAGGCCCTTTTGTTTTTCCTGCTAAATACGCCTGGCTTGCCAGAAGTGCTTTCGCCAGTAGACATTATCCAGCGAGGATCGCGTGACGCCCTGGCTGGTTGAGGCATGAATAAATTGATTATCGGTGTCGTAAATGCCGACATGCAGACCATTTCCGCCCGAACCGGTGTTGAAGAAGACCAGGTCGCCCGGCAATAAATCGCCTTTATCAATTTCGGTGCCGATTTTCGACTGCTGTTTGGTATCGCGCGGCAGTTGCAAATCAAACTGGTCGCGGAAGGTCATCATCACGAATGCGGAACAATCCACGCCACCACGCGTACTTCCCCCGTAGCGATATGGCGTGCCGCGCCAGTTTGCCAGCTGATCATTCAGATTGGCAATGACGGTGATGGAGTCCGAAAGCCGTGGGTTAGGCGGCGGCGCACGATGGCTGCTGCACCCGGCTAAAATTAACGCTGCCACTAAAATAAATAAGAGACGCATATCCTGGCGTTTCCTCTGATATTTTTTATAAGAATAATTTAGCCTGCGAATTTGCAAAGTTGCAAGAAACCTTAGGGTTACAGCGCAGAAATTAAGATCTGTACGCCGTCCGCGTTGAGCTTTTTGAATTGCATATCATACGCAGCCGTCAGATTTTCGATCGTCAAAACGTGCGGCGTGTCACCGCTGGCCAACATTTTCCCCCGACGTAACAACCACGTCTGGCTGGCAAAGCGTAACGTGTGGTTCAAATCGTGGCTGCTCATGACCACCGTCACCCCAGCAAGCCTGAGCTCCGTCAAAAGCTTGTCCAGCCCGCTCTGCTGAGCCACATCCAGGCTGTTCATCGGCTCATCGAGCAGCAGCAACTGACCGACCGGGTTTCCCTGCGGGTGAATTTGCAGCACTACCGCCGCGAGGCGAACACGCTGCCATTCACCGCCGGAAAGCTGATTGACCGGGCGGGCAAGCTTATCCGCCAGACCCAACTTTTCGGCGATTTCTTGCTGTAATGCATGCTGCGTTTTGTCGGGCTGATGCAGCGTCAGGTAATGCCAGACCGGCATCGCAAAGGGCGGTGTCTGGTGTTGCGTCAGATACGCCCGATGTCGTGCCAGTTCCGGTGCAGGCCAGTCGGTCAACGCTCTTCCGTTCAGCGCAACCTGCCCTGCGCCCTGGCTTAAGCCCGCCATTCTGGCGAGCAGCGTGCTTTTTCCTGCGCCGTTGGGGCCGACAAGATGCACTATCTCGCCTTGACGGACCTCCGCGCTGACCGGGTGCAATCGTCCCGGTTCTGCCACGCCCTGCAACTGCATCAACGGCACGATTACTTCGCCAGCGCCAGCTTGATGGATTCCATCACGATCGGATCTTCCGGCGTCATGTCTGGGGAGAAGCGCTGAATAACTTCGCCCTCACGGCCAATCAGGAATTTTTCAAAATTCCACAGAATATCGCCTTCCACCTTCGGCGCTCGCCCTTTGCTGGCCATACGCTCGTAGAAACCGCTACTTTCTGGTGCCACGGCGACCGGGGCGGCAGAAGTCAGCTTCTGGTACAGCGGATGGCGCTGTTCGCCGTTGACGTCGATTTTGCTGAACATCGGGAACGTCACGCCGTAGGTGGTGCTACAGAATGTTTTAATTTCTTCATCGCTGCCCGGTTCCTGGCCGAGGAACTGGTTGCACGGGAAGCCCAGCACGGCGAAACCGTCTTTGCTCCAGGCTTCATGAATGTTTTCCAGCTGCTCGTACTGTGCCGTCAGCCCGCACTGGGAGGCGACGTTCACCACCAGCAGTACCTTGCCTTTGAACTGTTCGAGATTGACGTTTTCACCGTCGATGGTCGTGACATTTGTGTTGAGAATATCGTGTTGCATAGCGTCCTCTTGGGTTATCAGCCGGCGCTTAGCGGCCAGCCCTTAATAATAGCCAGATAAAAACGGGTGCGCCCAGGGTCGCAGTGACGACGCCAATAGGCAATTCTGCCGAAGCCAGCGCCAGACGAGCCACGATATCGGCGAACAGCAGCGTTGCGCCCCCTGCCAGCACACAGGCAGGCAGAAGCACACGATGGTCGGTGAGGCCACACAGCCGCAGCATATGGGGAATCACCAGCCCGATAAAGCCAATAGCACCAGAGAGCGCCACGCTGACGCCTACCAGCCAGCCCGTCGCCAGCACCAGAAGCCGGCGCCACAACCATAGCGGCAGCCCCAACTGGCGGGCGGACGTTTCGCCGAGCGACAATAAATTCAGCGGCTGCGATTGCAGGCAAACCCAGCCAATCGCGGGCACAAGTGCCAGCATGAGCCAGCCCTGATGCCAGTCCACGCCGCCAAACCCGCCCATCATCCAGTACATCAGTTGGCGCAGGTCAAACGACGTCGAAAAATAAACCGCCCAGGTCATCGCCGCGCTGCAAATAATGCCCAGCGCCACGCCTGCCAGCAGCAACCGACTGGTCGATAAGTGACGGCGCGCAAAGCGCAGTAATATCACGGTGATGATCAGCGCCCCGGCAATGGCGCTCAGGCCGAGCGCCCAGTTTGGCAGCCCTTTCCCCAGCAATACCGCGGCAATCAGCCCGACGCCCGCGCCGTTAGATACGCCCAGCAAGCCCGGCTCCGCCAACGGGTTCTCAAATAACGCCTGCATAATCGCCCCGGACACCGCCAGCGCCGCCCCCACCAGTACCACCGCCACGGTACGCGGCAGGCGAATCTGCCAGACAAACAGCTCACCGCGCGCGGTAAACCATTCACCTGGCACAATCCACGCTTCACCCGCGCAGAGGCTGATGAACACCGCGAGCAGAAGGAGCAGCAGCAAGAGTCCCAGCCATCGCTGGTTTCGTTGCTGCTGACGTTGGGCAAGTCGTTGCATGAGATCCAATAATCGGTATAGGCCAGGTTAATGATTTTAGTGAGGTTAGTGTTCGCTGGAAAGAAAAAGCATCAGTACTTAGGAACTATCGCCCCATTCAGAAGCAGAAGTCTGTCTCCTCTTCACTCGGTTGCAGGTTCTTGCCAGGATAGTACCAGTGCAGAAGGGTTTGAACAGTTCCTGAATTCATCCAGATAGCTACATGAATGAACTTTTGGTAGGTATGCGAATTATCCACCGGGTTCTACCAACCATAGAGCGTTTAGAATAAAGTGTGAACATCGGTGCCTTTGCCTTAAACGCTCTAATAACACTAGACAATCATTTGCACCTTTTGAGTGGTGCCGCTTTCCAACGCCTGTGTAGCCATTCATATTCCTGATAGGTCAATTGCGTTTGCAATTTTTCCCTGATGGCTTTGATCAGTTCCTCTGATTTGTCGTAGGTATCCATCACCGTGGTGTAAGAAGTCTGTTTGATCATCTTCTCATCGTAAATACCCGATTTGATGCTTACCGCTACGCGCTCATAGAAATTCAAAATGTACTGAATTTTGTGCATCTGGAGTGCATCAATCTCCTTAATTGACACGCCTTCCGGGGGAAAAACATAGGAACGCATCGACTTACCAGAACCGTGGATCACTTTAAGGGTATGAAGGCTTTCGATGTACTCACCGTCTTTTCGGCTTTCAAATAGGAAGGTGGCTGTCTGCGTCTTGCGGGTCATTTTTACGTTATAGCGAATGGTCAGGATCGCAGCACAGATCCCACCGAAAACCAGAGTATTGCTAATGACCTGCCACACCGTCGGGTTGATTGTCATGACATGATCCCTGTCAAAAAACCAAAAAAAAGCGGAGCAATCGCTCCGCATGTAAGAAGGTTGTTTAGAAACCGTCGAATTCGTCTAACTTGTTCATAGGAACCTCCGTTACTTGGCATCATTGTTGGTGACTAAGTAGCCTTAGTGCGCAGAAAGATGCTACAGCAGGAATCTAAGCCAATCAATATGCGCAGCTACGCTTGTTTGATACGGAATCAGAGCCTTTCATCAAACAAATCAACGAATCTGGAAAAGAAAAAAGGCCGCAAGAGCGGCCTTTTTGGTTAATCAGAAATTATTCTGCTTTGGGCGAAGCGTTTTCGACACGGCTTTTCAACTTCTGGCCGGGTCTGAAGGTCACCACGCGCCGGGCTGTAATGGGAATATCTTCGCCCGTCTTCGGGTTGCGCCCGGGGCGTTGATTTTTATCGCGCAAATCGAAGTTACCAAAACCGGAGAGTTTTACCTGCTCACCGTTTTCAAGAGCGCGACGAATCTCTTCGAAAAACAGCTCTACCAGTTCTTTGGCATCCCGTTTGCTAAGCCCAAGCTTATCAAACAGATATTCTGACATTTCAGCTTTTGTAAGCGCCATAGGTTCAATCCCTCAATG
>Ga0079104_1000935_pt1 | contig 23286 bp, 22 predicted proteins | sample MedtruBG_FD_76829 | JGI IMG/M metagenome (GOLD analysis project Ga0079104, IMG submission 76829) | Root nodule microbial communities of legume samples collected from California, USA - Medicago truncatula BG | ecosystem: Host-associated > Plants > Roots > Nodule | place: USA: California...
GCAGGACGACGGCGTCCTGAATCCCGGTCATGTTCAGTAACCTGGCTTCAATTTCGCTGATTTCAATCCGATACCCGTTGAGCTTTATTTGGCTATCATTGCGGCCCATGCAGTACAGATAATCTTGCGCAAATCCCAGGTCCCCGGTTTTATATCCCCGCCATGGCGTGTCTTCGCGGGTGAGCAATTTGGCCGCGTTCTCTTCAGGCAGCCCAAGATATCCGCGCATCACATTTTTCCCCCAAATGATCAGTTCACCCTCGGGGGTAATGTCCATAAAGGAGTGCGGCATCATGGTGCCAATGGGCAACAGATCTGATTCACTGGCTATCATCTCATCGGTGATTTCAACCACCGTGGTTGCCACGGTGGCTTCCGTTGGCCCGTAGGAATTCATGATTTTTGCATTCGGGAAGCGTCGGCGTAACTGCTTCACCAGGGCCTTATTTAGCACCTCTCCAATAAAGACAAAAACGGAGAGAACGGGCAAAAACTCACTATTGAACTGGGGTGAAAGAAGTTTCTGATACGCGAACGAAGGGGTGGAAATCCACGCAGACACTTTTTTCAGACGCAGCGAATCCAGCCATGATTCAGCGGCAATAGCCTCTTTTGCATTCAGCACGATATGGCCACTTTTCGCTAAATTGGCCAGCAGCGGAATAAGCGATAAGTCAAAACTGAATACCGCATGGTTCATCAGAACCGGAGCTTCTGGCAGAGAAAAAGAATCACCAACCCATTGGATGAAATTCCATACGGACTCTCTGCCAATTTGCACACCTTTAGGTTGACCGGTACTCCCCGAGGTAAACATCATGTACGCCAGCTGACTTTCTTGCAGAGGTTTGGCAGGAACGCCGGTATTCATAAATGACCGCTGAGCTACGTCATAGTAATAAGGTGCATGCGCAAGAGTGCAGATCTCTTTCAGGCGTTCGGTCGGATAAATGCAATCAACAGGAATGTAGGTGATGCCGTGCAGAAGACAGCTGTAAATAGCCACTGCAAATTCAGTTTGCTGATGACCGTATAACACGACGGGCACATTAGGCTGCGATGCAAACGCATGATAACGGTTCATCCAGTCGGTCACCGCCACGCTGAGTTCAGACCACGTTAACTCGCCATCACTACCACTGACTGCCAGTTGTCCTGGCCGCACGGGATCAAGCAATGTTTTACGCAAGTAATTCTGCAAAGCCTGGATATCATGTTGAAGATTCATAACGGTGACATTCCACTGAAGATGTAGAGAGAAACTGCCGCGCTTGCCAACGTTAAAAACCGACCGCACAGCGACACAACCGGGTATTTCAACCACTGCTCAAGCAAGGGTTGCCTTTTTGCCGTCCATAACAGCATGTTGTGAGAGACCGAAATCAGGCCAAAGAGAATGCCACTAATCACATAGTGTCTCTCTAGTCCGTTCCAGGCGCCCATACAAAACAGCGTGCAGAAAATACCGACGTTTTGCGCACAGGTTTTGTTGTTACGGAAGAACGTAAATCTCAATAAATGCATATACACAGGCATGAAAATAACGTCCCGAAGCCATTCAGAAAGACTGATGTGGAAACGTCGCCAGAAGTCCTGCGGGTTCTTGGCCAACAACGGGATATTAAAGTTCTGCGGGATATTGAGGCCAAAAAGACGCCCGGCCCCAATCGCCATATTGCTGTATCCTGCGAAATCAAAATAGAGATAGAAGCTATACGCCACGGACATCACAATCCCGACCGTCAGCGTAAAATCTTGATGGCGCCAGTGGCTGATCACGTAGTGGTCAATAAGCATGGCAAACAAAAACTTTTGCACAATGCCATAGAAAATTTGCTGCATCGACTGCAGAAAAAGTTCGGTGGTCAGGGTGAAAGCCGGTTTGCGGATATCTTTCGCCCAGGTATTCCAGCGATACATCGGGCCTGCGAGGATCACGAAGGGCAGAAAAAGATAGCAAAAATAGATGATGAAACTTTTGGCATCTTCTTTTTTACGATACAGCAGCACATCGATGGCGCGGAAGGTCATAAATGATAAGCCAATCATGCCCCAATGATTGTTCAGATGCAGTTTGACCAGAACTAAAGGCAATAATGTCAGACTGACTGCTTGCCAGGTTTTCAGGTACTTTTTGTCTTTAAGGTACGTCACGGCATAAAAACAAAGAAAAACAGCTATCGGGATAAAAAACTGACCACGGAAAACGTGCGCCCAGCCAATAAGGGCAATCACCGAAAATGAAACCAGATAGGTCAGGCGGAACTTTAAAAACCGATTTATCCCCGCAAAGAGCAGTGCTGAGGAGAATAAATAAACAAAAAATGACGCGTTCGAATACATAGTGACACCATCAAAATTGCTGATACTCAAACTGGACTTTCAGTTTCGCTGAGTCATTTGACGTCGACCAGGCGACAATTGTCAGCGCCAGGCAAAAATAGAGCAGAAACAGGCGGATTGCTTTCTTAATCATTTGAATTGCTCGTAGACAAAGTGGTCCATATCAACCCAGGCAAGGTCGGTTGGATGAAGATAATCCTTGTTCCAGCCGTTCTGATAAGGCATTTCATACATGTCGTAATACGGCACCTGGTATTCTTTCAGCGTCGATTTAACAATCTCATCGGCCTGCTTATATCTTTCCCGATGATTGATAGCCGATGGGTTCATCGGATCAACAATCGCAATCACCTGTACGTGGCGCTCATGCAGCATCTTAATCAATTTTTTAAATGCTACGATCTGTTCCTCTGCTGGAGGTCGTGAACTCCAGTCATAGGGCTTCGGGTGTGCTTTGAAGTACTCTGGTGTCATCCAGTGGGTTGCTGCTGTTATCTTGTGCTCTTTATTATATTCCCGCGCTTGTTGTCGCTGGCTTTCCCAATCGACGGCTTCAAACTTGCCTTCAGGGGAAGGCCATAATTCAGGCTGAGCTTTTTTTAGCCGAATTTTTTCCTTATAAAAATCTCTCGCCAAATCGCAAAACGAGCCAAATTGCCAGGACATCTCTTTCTTGATGTCGCTGATATTCCAGCCACGAATTTGCATTTGACTGAACGACAAATGACTGATTTTATCCCCGCGCGTCATTTCCAGATATTGCGTAACGACAGGAGCGACCTCACGGTCGTTAAGCAAGGGATCAAACACAACGGCAGGCAAATTATCTTCGAATATCTTCGGCGGTACTTTAGGCCTGAAAAAGCTGTCAGGTGACAGCAGCAGCACCAATTGAGTCTTGCTGTTGAGGTCCTGTATAAAACGAGATAACAGCGAATATTGAATAACGCTGTCAACCATCACGCCGCCATACGCCACCACCGGAATATGAAGATTCTGGTTAAAGTAATTAAATATCGCATGAGGTTCTTCACCAGACCATATGACCTCTGACGCGCCCAGAAAGAAAATCGCATTCCCCTGCAAAGCATGAGAAATTGTCATCATTTTTTCGTTCTGTTCTTTGCGTGTCCCTACCATCGTGTTAATCATCGGTTGAAACTTTAAAACCGAATGATCACCGCTAATCAATGGGGGTAACGACAATACCAGAATCGCTGCCAATGCCATGGAGACATGCAGAAGAATATCTTTATTAATCTTCATAATAAAAAGGAGTTGATAACTTAATGTTTAAAGTTTGTTTTATTTTTAAAACTGACCGTCAGCCTGCTATTTTTAACGCTAAAAACACTATAACGCACAAGGCGATTTTTGTATGTAACCATATGTACACCGTTAGAATAAACAATAAAACAGAATGTACCAGAGATTATTTTCGTGTTTCTTTTAGTGTATTACCATTATCCAGCTAATAAATAAAGATTCCTAAACAGTCCCTCTACCACGTTTATTACAGCATAAAATGTCGATAACTAGATTTTTCCAGCCGTAAAAAGAGCATTTCGGGAAATACACAGCCGTACATGACTCTGTTGTCATACCAATATTGATGAAAAGAAGGGCCTTAATTTTACTCTGATAACAACTTTGCAATCTTAATGTCATCTTCACTTCGAGAGTTGCTACCAAATATGCCGAAATGTAACCAGTGAATAATAAACCTCGATGGCATTGATAAATAAATATTGTGAATAGGCGTTTTCATATGAAGCTATTAACATCGTAGTACGAAGCTCAGCAAGCCTTATGGGTAACGTTTGGGGGTACGGGGATTTTTTATTCGGATGTATGAATTGTGCATTTGCATGCATGCAGGGGATCAGAATCGGTGCGAAACGAGGGTGTTCAGGCAGTTGCGCGTGGCACTGCCTGAGTTACAGCGGTGTGAACGTTAATCTCCTACAACCCTTTCAGTAGCTTCGCCACATACTCGGGAACGACGTCACTCGCCAGGCCATAGTGTTTTTCTTCGAACTCGCTGCCGACCTGGCTCGGTTCGAGATTGAGTTCAACGGTGTGCGCCCCCTGCAGTTTCGCTTCGTGCACGAAACCGGCAGCCGGGTAGACGTGTCCGGAAGTGCCGATAGCGATAAACTCATCGGCCATCGCCAGCGCTTCGTAGATCTCGTCCATACCGAGCGGCATTTCACCGAACCACACCACGTGCGGACGCAGCGGCTGTGGGAACTGGCAGCAGTGGCATTTGTCGTCAACGGTCACATCGCCCGTCCACTCAAAAACTTGTCCGCTCCAGTCGCAGCGCACCTTTAATAATTCGCCGTGCATATGAATAATGCGCTTGTTTCCTGCCCGCTCGTGCAGATTGTCGATATTCTGCGTCACCAACAGGAAGCGGTCACCCAGCTCTTCTTCCAGCTTCGCCAGCGCCAGATGCGCCGCATTTGGCTGAATTTCGGGCTGCTGGAGCTGCTGGCGACGGGCGTTATAAAACGCCTGTACCAGCGCCGGGTCACGGGCGAAACCTTCCGGCGTCGCCACGTCTTCAACGCGGTGTTCTTCCCATAAACCGTCGGTTGCGCGGAACGTGCGGATCCCGGATTCGGCTGAGATCCCCGCCCCGGTCAGCACCACCACTCTGGGTTTAACCCTCTCTTCCGACACCGCTCGGTCTCTGAAGAAAACCCGCTGGCGCAGACGATCGTGCAGGCGGCGTTTAGTAAGGCGAAAACGACTGAGTCGATGGAAGCGACGCGACTGCATAATAACCCCTGTATTAATCCGTAAGATGCAGGAATGCGGCACCGCGCATTCCTCCGGCATCGCCGTGGCGAGCGCGCTCAATGCGAGGCACGCGGGCCACCGGCAACAGATGGCGCGGCAAGCGTGCCGCCAGCCCGTCTGTTATCGCAGCAAAGTTAGACAATCCACCGCCGATCACCAGTAAATCAGGATCGACAATAGTCATAATATTTCCCAGACACACCGCAAGCAAATCGAGGTAACGCTCGACGTGTTCACGGGCTTTGGTTTCGCCCTGCTCCCACTGCGCGACGATCTCCGGTGAGCTTAACGCCTGCTGATTATAGTGCTCATACAGCCAGGCAAATCCGCGGCCCGAGAGATAGTTTTCGATACAGCCCAGCTGGCCGCAGCCGCAGCGGGTCAGCGGAAAATCGCGCCCCACCACTTCCAGCGCATCCACCGGAAGCCGAATGTGGCCGAACTCGCCGGTGATGTAACTGTGACCGGTTATCGATTTCCCGTTCAGGACTAACCCCCCGCCAACGCCAGTGCCGAGGATAAGCCCCATCACCAACGGATACTGCGTGAATTCGTCGTCCCAGGCTTCGGAGAGTGCAAAACAGTTGGCGTCGTTATCGAGACGCACATCGCGGTCGAGACGAGCAGAGAGATCCTGACGCAGCTTTTGACCGCTGGCGGCAGGAACGTTGGCCGCGTACAGCGTGCCATCGGCGGTTTCGGGCATCCCCGGAATACCGATGCCGACGCTGCCTTTTACGCCAAAGTGTTGATCGGCTTCAGCGACCAGGCCGCAAACGGCCTGCAGAAAGGATTCATAGCTGTCGTGCGGCGTCGGAGTGCGTTTTTCCCACTGCAACCGCCGCTGTGCGTCGAATACCCCAAGGGCAATTTTGCTGCCGCCAATGTCAAATCCGTAGAACATAGCAATTCCTCTTAACTGACCCAGGCGACAGCGTCGCCGGGTCATGACGCGAAATTACTGGCCACTTAACACTCTTGCAGGATCAATTCGGCTGGCGCGGCGGGCAGGATACCAGCTCGCCAGCAAACTCAGCACCAGTGCCGTGACCAGCACATAAAAGACGTCCAGCCAGTGAAGTTCAGAGGGCAGGAAGTCGATAAAATAGATGTCACCGGACAGGAACTGATGACCAATAAGCTTTTCAATGCCGTTGATGATGGCCGTCAGATTCAGCGCACACAGCACGCCAATCACCACGCCTAACAGGCTGCCCAGCAGCCCGGCGAGTAAGCCGTACCAGACGAAAATTGCGCGAATAAGACCATCTTTGGCGCCGAGCGTACGCAGCACCGCGATATCGCTGCTCTTGTCTTTCACCGCCATCACCAGGGTGGAAACGATATTGAAGCAGGCCACGCCAATCACCAGGATCATCGCCAGATACATAATGGCGCGGATCATCTGGATGTCGCGATACATGTAGCCGTAAGTACCGATCCAGCTCTTGATGTAGACGTAGCTGTTGGTCACTTCACCGGCGTCCCGCACCAGTTTGTTGGCGCTAAAGACGTCGTTTACCTTGAGGGCAATCCCGGTCACGCTGCTGCCCATGTCCAGATACTGTTGCGCATCCGGCATCGGGATCATCGCGAAGCTGTGGTCGAGCTGGCCGCTTAATTGCAAGATTCCGCTCACGTGCAGACGCACGCGCTTAGGCTGCAGCAGCTGATGCTCTTTGTCAGAGTTCGGGATCATGATGGATACCCAGTCACCCTGTTTGACCTTCAGTGCATCGGCCACGCCTTTGCCCAAAATAATCTGCTGGTCGCCCGCTTTGAAATTAGCCCAGGCGTTGTTCTGCACGTATTTCGGCAGCGCGCTGAGCTGGTTTTCCTGCTGAGGGTCGACGCCTTTGATCTGAATGGCGCGCATGTTGCTGCCGCTTTCAATCAGGCCGGTGAAGTTGATATACGGTGCCGCCGCCACGATACCTTTGACTTTTTCGACTTTGGTCAGCGCGTCGTGCCAGTTGTTCCACGGCTGGTTAACCGGTTCGATTTCACCGTGCGGCACCACCGCCAGAACGCGGTTGTTGAGCTCACGCTCAAAGCCGTTCATCGCACTTAAACCGACAATCAGCACCGCCACGCCCAGCGCGATCCCGACGGTTGAAATCACAGAAATCAGCGACACCATGCCGCCACGACGGCGGCCACGGCTAAAACGTAAGCCTATAAGCAGGGATAACGGAGACGCCATTTACTGCGCCCCCATCAGGGTCAGTTGATCGTTCAGGTGGCCGTCGCGCATCTCCAGCTGGCGGCTCATGCGTTTTGCCAGCTGCAGATCGTGAGTCACCACCAGGAACGCGGTGCCCTGCTGTTGGTTAAGGTCGCCGAGCAGCTGGAAAATACTGTCGGCGTTACGGGCATCGAGGTTACCGGTCGGTTCATCCGCCATGACCAGACGCGGGTTGTTGACCAGCGCACGGGCAATGGCCACGCGCTGACGCTCGCCGCCGGAGAGTTCAGACGGACGGTGACTGCGACGATGGTCGAGGCCCACCGCGGCCAGCATCGCACGAGCGCGTTCCTGAATCTCAGCGGGTTTCTTCTTACCAATCAGCAGCGGCATCGCTACGTTTTCTTCGGCAGTGAAATCCGGCAGCAGATGGTGGAACTGATAAATAAAGCCGAGCTCGCGGTTACGCAGTTCAGCTTTCGCCGCCACCGTCATTTTTGACAGCGGCTGACCGCTGAAAATCACGTCGCCGGATGTCGGCGTATCCAACCCGCCGAGCAGGTGCAGAAGCGTACTTTTGCCGGAGCCGGAGCTGCCGACAATCGCCATCATCTCGCCTTCCCCTATGCTGAAACTGACGTTGTGCAGCACGTCGGTCTGCACAGTGCCTTCCTGATAGCGTTTGCACAGGTCGTCGCATTGCAACAGGATCTTATTCATAACGTAAAGCCTCAGCGGGTTGGGTGGCGGCAGCGCGCCATGAAGGATAAAGCGTAGAAAGCAGCGCCAGCAGCATCGCCACCAGCGCAATGACGACCACCTGCAGCGGTTCGATGGCTACCGGCAGTGCGCCGCCGTCAACGAACGCGCCGATAATCGGCATCAAGTTATTGAGCTGGCTGGCAAGCAGCAGGCCAAGCAATGCGCCGAGCAGCGCGCCAATCACACCGGCACTGGCCCCCTGAACCATAAACACCGCCATAATCTGGCGCGGTGTCAGCCCTTGCGTTTGCAGAATGGCGACTTCGCCCTGCTTCTCCATCACCATCAGGCCCAGAGACGTAATAATGTTAAACGCGGCCACGGCGACAATCAGGCTCAGCAGCAGGCCCATCATGTTTTTTTCCATACGCACGGCCTGGAACAGCTCGCCTTTGCGCTCGCGCCAGTCCTGCCATTTGGTGCCCTCAGGCAGTTTCTGGGTGCTCAGCGTGTCGACTTCGAGGGGTTTATCGAGCCACATACGCCAGCCGGTAATGTTGCCGAGCGGGTAACGCATCAGACGCGAAGCATCCTGAATATTGACCAGCATCTGATAACCGTCGACTTCGCTGTTCGCGGCAAAGGTGCCAATCACGTTAAACAAACGCTGGCTCGGTACGCGGCCCATCGGCGTGAACTGGCTGGCGGACGGCACCATGATGCGAATTTGTTCGCCACGTTTCACGCCCAGTTGCCCGGCCAGCTGTTCGCCAAGAATGACGTTGTATTGCCCGGTATGCAGCGCGGTTTGTTTGACGTTAACGAGGAACGGTGTCAGCGGATCGTTTTGGTTCGGATCGATACCAAGCATCACGCCCACCGCCACACTGCGCGGGCTCTGGATAACCACATCACCGGTGGTCAGCGGCGCAACGCGGGTCACGCCCTTCAGCCTGGCTTCGCTTTCAGGAATTTTCTGCGGGTTCACTGAACCCTGATCTGCGCTCAGAACCGCCTGGGGCATCAGCCCGAGGATATTGTTTTGCAGCTCGCGCTCAAAACCGTTCATGACCGATAACACGGTCACCAGCGCCATTACGCCAAGCGTAATGCCGATAGTCGACAGCCAGGAGACAAAGCGACCGAAGCGGTCCGCTGCGCGCCCACGCATATAACGCAGGCCGATAAATAGTGCGACAGGTTGGTACATGTAATCCGTCTGGTTGCTGTTAGCGAGAGCCCGAGTATATAAGCGAAAGACCTGAGCGTAAATGCGCTAAACCAGATACCCGCACCCTGATCTTTATCTGAAAATGAATCAAATACAGAATGTTACCCATTACTCCACGTTAAAAGCGCTTGAGGATAGTCGCTTGTTAATGGCAATGAAAAACGTGGATCGTCATGAAAGAAAAAACACTATGGCTCAATCAAATCAAGGGGCTATGCATCTGCCTGGTGGTATTTTACCACTCGGTGATCACCTTCTATCCGCATCTCAGCGGCTTCCAGCATCCGTGGTCCGCCACGCTGGCGAAGTGCTGGGTGTACTTCAATCTCTATCTGGCCCCTTTCCGTATGCCGGTGTTCTTTTTTATCTCCGGATTTCTGATCCAACGTTATATCGACGGAGTTTCCTGGCGTGACAGCCTGGGCAAGCGAGTCGGTAATATCCTGTGGGTTCTGGTGCTGTGGGGCGTTTTACAGTGGCAGGCGCTGAGTCATATCACGCATTGGCTGGCGCCGGATCGTGATGTCAGCTCCAGTGCCAACGCGGCCTATGCCGACAGCCTGGGCGAATTTGTGCAGGGGATGCTCACCGCCAGTACCAGCCTGTGGTATCTGTACGCGCTCATCGCCTACTTCGTGCTGTGCAAGCTGACCTCGCGCGGAAAATCGTTGATGATTACCGGTCTGGGGCTGCTCAGCATTGCGATTAACTTCCTGCCTACGCCGTGGTGGGGTATGAACAGCGTGCTGCGTAACGTCATCTATTATGCGTTGGGCGCGTGGTACGGCACGGCGTTAATGGCGTGGATGATGGCCTTCAATGTGCGTCAGCGCTGGCTGCCCCTCGGCGCATTCGCCCTACTCTCTGTTGGGCTGTGGTTCGCGCGCACGCCGCTGTTCCTGTCGCTGTTGTCGATTTTTGCCATCATGAAGCTGTTCTACGCCGTAGGCCGTCGTTTCCCACCGTCGGAGCGTTCTCTGCTCAATGTGGTGGGCTCAAATACCATCGCGATTTACACCACGCACCGAATTTTAGTGGAGATTTTCAGCCTGCTGCTGATCGGCTGGTTCAGCGCTCAGGCGCGCTCGCCATCGGTTGAACTCGCAATCCTGTTGTTCTATCCGTTCTTTAGCCTGCTGCTGTGTGTGGCGACCGGAATGCTGGCGCGCAGGCTATCCCAGCGCCTGACGGGCGATATCTTCTTTTCCCCTCCTTCGATGGCTTCCAGTCGGTCGTGATCGCGCCCTGATTTGCTAATGTCGGTCGATTGAGGATAATAATCTTCATTGAAGAGCGGCGGTTTGCCCCCATAATCAGGGGGTAAACCTTTACGGGACCCCGACATTATTTATGCCTGAAAAACAACGATACGCCCTACCGACCAAGGCGGGCGAGCAGCGTCTGCTCGGTGAGTTAACCGGCGCCGCCTGCGCAACAGAAGTTGCTCAGATTATCGAACGCCACCGTGGCCCGGTGGTGCTTATCGCCCCCGACATGCAAAACGCCCTGCGTTTGCAGGATGAAATTGCTCAGTTCACCGACGAACTGGTGATGAATCTTGCCGACTGGGAAACCCTGCCGTACGACAGTTTCTCACCGCATCAGGAAATTATCTCCTCGCGCCTTTCGACGCTGTATCAGCTGCCCACCATGCAGCGCGGCGTGCTGATCGTGCCGGTAAATACGCTGATGCAGCGCGTATGCCCGCACAGCTATCTGCACGGCCATGCGCTGGTGATGCAAAAAGGTCAGCGCCTTTCACGCGATGCGCTGCGGGCGCAACTCGATAGCGCCGGTTACCGTCATGTTGATCAGGTCATGGAGCACGGCGAATACGCCACCCGTGGCGCGCTGCTGGATTTATTCCCGATGGGCAGCGACCGACCGTATCGTCTGGATTTCTTCGATGACGAAATTGACAGCCTGCGCCTGTTTGATGCCGATACCCAGCGCACGCTGGAAGAAGTCGACGCTATCAACCTTCTGCCCGCGCACGAATTCCCGACCGACAAAACCGCCATTGAACTGTTCCGCAGCCAGTGGCGCGATAAGTTTGAGGTCAAACGCGATGCGGAGCACATCTATCAGCAGGTGAGCAAAGGCACGTTACCGACGGGCATCGAATACTGGCAGCCGCTGTTCTTCAGCGAGCCGCTACCGCCGCTGTTCAGCTATTTTCCGGCCAATACGTTGCTGGTGAATACCGGCGATCCGGAAGCCAGCGCTCAGCGTTTTGAAGCCGACACCCGCGCACGGTTTGAAAACCGTGGCGTTGATCCGATGCGTCCGCTGCTGGAGCCCGAAAACCTGTGGTTGCGCACCGATGAGCTGTTCAGCGAGCTAAAAAAATGGCCGCGCGTTCAGCTCAAAACGGACGTGCTCGCCGATAAAGCCGCGAACGTGAATCTCGGCTATCAGAAGCTGCCGGATCTCGCGGTCCAGGCACAGCATAAAGCGCCGCTGGATAGCCTGCGTCGCTTCCTCGAAGGCTTCGATGGCCCGGTTATTTTCTCAGTAGAAAGTGAAGGTCGTCGTGAGGCGCTGGGCGAACTGCTGGCGCGGATTAAACTCTCGCCAAAACGCATTCAGCGTCTGGATGAGTGCGACGGCAATGGCCGCTATCTGATGATTGGCTCCGCCGAACACGGCTATATCGACACCCTGCGTCACCGGGCGCTGATATGCGAAAGCGATTTGCTGGGCGAGCGCGTGGCGCGCCGTCGCCAGGATTCGCGCCGGACCATCAACCCGGATACGCTGATTCGTAACCTGGCCGAGCTACATCCTGGTCAGCCGGTGGTGCATCTGGAGCATGGCGTTGGCCGCTACGCGGGCATGACCACGCTCGAAGCCGGGGGCATTACCGGTGAGTATCTGATGCTTACCTACGCCAACGATGCCAAATTGTACGTGCCGGTATCGTCGCTGCATTTGATCAGCCGTTACGCCGGAGGGGCGGAAGACAACGCCCCTCTGCATAAACTGGGCGGCGACGTCTGGGCGCGCGCCCGTCAGAAAGCAGCTGAAAAAGTCCGTGATGTGGCCGCTGAACTGCTGGATATCTATGCCCAACGCGCGGCGAAATCGGGCTTTGCCTTTAAACACGATCGCGACCAGTATCAGCTTTTCTGCGATACCTTCCCGTTTGAAACCACGCCGGATCAGGCCCAGGCGATTAACGCCGTGCTGAGTGACATGTGCCAGCCATTGGCGATGGACCGTCTGGTCTGCGGCGACGTGGGCTTCGGTAAAACCGAAGTCGCTATGCGCGCCGCGTTCCTGGCGGTAGAAAACAATAAGCAAGTGGCGGTCCTGGTGCCCACCACTCTGCTGGCGCAACAGCATTTCGACAACTTCCGTGATCGCTTCGCCAACTGGCCCGTGCGCATCGAAATGCTCTCCCGCTTCCGCAGTGCCAAAGAGCAGACGCAAATTCTGGAACAGGCCAGCGAAGGGAAAATCGATATTCTGATTGGGACGCACAAACTGCTGCAAAGCGACGTGAAGTGGCGCGATCTTGGCCTGCTGATCGTCGATGAAGAGCACCGCTTCGGCGTGCGTCACAAAGAGCGCATCAAAGCGATGCGTGCCGACGTCGACATTCTGACCCTGACTGCCACGCCGATTCCGCGTACGCTGAATATGGCAATGAGCGGTATGCGCGATCTGTCGATTATTGCCACGCCGCCTGCGCGTCGTCTGGCGGTTAAAACCTTCGTGCGTGAATACGATAAACTGGTGGTTCGTGAAGCCATTCTGCGTGAAGTGCTGCGCGGCGGGCAGGTTTACTACCTCTTCAACGACGTGGAAAATATTCAGAAAGCGGCGGATAAGCTGGCCGAACTGGTGCCGGAAGCGCGAATTGCCATCGGCCACGGCCAGATGCGCGAACGCGAGCTGGAACGCGTGATGAACGATTTCCACCACCAGCGTTTCAACGTGCTGGTGTGTACCACCATCATCGAAACCGGGATCGACATTCCAACCGCCAACACCATCATCATCGAACGTGCGGACCACTTTGGTCTGGCGCAGCTGCACCAGTTGCGTGGTCGTGTAGGACGTTCGCACCATCAGGCCTATGCCTGGTTGCTGACCCCGCACCCGAAAGCGATGACCACCGATGCGCAAAAGCGCCTCGAAGCTATCGCCTCGCTGGAAGATTTAGGCGCAGGTTTTGCACTGGCGACGCACGACCTGGAGATCCGCGGGGCGGGCGAATTGCTCGGCGAAGATCAGAGCGGATCGATGGAAACCATCGGCTTCTCGCTGTACATGGAGCTGCTGGAAAACGCGGTGGACGCACTGAAAGAAGGTCGCGAGCCATCGCTGGAAGATTTGACCAGCCAGCAGACGGAAGTCGAGTTGCGGATGCCGTCGCTGCTGCCAGAAGATTTCATTCCTGACGTCAACACGCGCCTGTCATTCTACAAACGTATCGCCAGCGCCAAAGGCGAGCAGGCGTTGGATGAGCTGAAAGTCGAGCTTATCGACCGCTTCGGCCTGTTGCCGGATGCCGCGCGTAACCTGCTGGATATCGCCCGTTTGCGTCAACAGGCGCAAAAGCTCGGCATTCGTAAGCTCGAAGGCAACGAAAAAGGCGGCGTGATTGAGTTCAACGAGAAAAATCACGTTAATCCGGCCTGGCTGATTGGCCTGTTGCAAAAACAGCCGCAGCACTATCGGCTTGATGGTCCGACGCGTCTGAAGTTCTTCCAGGAACTGACCGAGCGGAAAAACCGTATGGAATGGGTGCGTAACTTCATGCAGCAACTCGAAGAAAACGCCGTCGCATAACATGCAACCTTCCCCGGCAGCACACGCTGCCGGGGCTGTCCTCTGCGCAATAATTTACACACTCTTTGCAAACCACTGAAACATCCAGACACGCATTGACGCCATAATGAGGGTTTTCCCTGCTCAATCACCGTTATGGATGTGCTGTGATGAAGATTCAATCGCGTTTTCTGCGCGCACTGGCCCTGTTGTCAGTCGTCGTCACTCTCGCCGCGGCCCTTTCCGCGCGCGCTAACACCTGGCCCCTTCCCCCATCCGGCAGCCGCCTGGTGGGTGAAAACCGCTATCACGTCGTCGAAGATAACGGCGGTTCACTTGAGGCAATCGCCAAAAAATATAACGTCGGATTTTTGGCACTGCTTCAGGCTAACCCCGGCGTCGATCCCTATGTTCCGCGTGCGGGCAGCGTGTTGACTATCCCACTGCAAACTCTGCTCCCGGACGCGCCGCGCCAGGGCATGGTGATTAACCTCGCCGAGCTGCGTCTCTACTACTACCCGCCGGGTAAAAACAGCGTCACCATTTACCCGATTGGCATTGGCCAGCTGGGCGGTACGACGCTGACGCCAGAAATGGTCACCACGGTGTCCGATAAACGCGCCAATCCGACCTGGACGCCGACGGCCAATATTCGCGCGCGTTATAAAGCGATGGGGATAAGCTTACCTGCGGTGGTGCCTGCCGGGCCGGAAAATCCGATGGGCCATCATGCGATTCGTCTTTCAGCGTATGGCGGGGTGTATCTGCTGCACGGCACTAACGCCGACTTCGGCATTGGAATGCGCGTGAGCTCTGGCTGTATTCGACTGCGCGATGGCGATATCGAGACCCTGTTTAAACAGGTTACGCCAGGCACGAAAGTGAACATTATCAATACGCCGATAAAAGCGTCCGTGGAGCCCGGCGGCGTGCATCTGGTGGAAGTTCACCAGCCACTGTCGAAGCACATTGATGACGATCCGAAGGTGCTGCCGATTAGCCTGAACAACACGATGACGACCTTCAAGGATTCGCCGCAGACCGACGCACAGGTGATGGAGCATGCGATGGAGGTTCGATCCGGGATGCCGGTGAACGTCACCCGGCATGACGAGCCGCCGGTTCAGAACCTGTAATAAAAAAAACACCGCGACTGATGTCGCGGTGTTTTTTTATGGCAGTGGCATTGCCGAGGGTTAAATAAGGAGGGCCTTATTTATAAATTACCGCAGTCCCGTGGAGGGTGTTTGGACCGGTAACTGAGGTAATACGGAATGATTTAGCACCCATCGCGTCGGCTTTCTGCGCCAGCTGGTCTTCCAGAGAGCCCAGATTCGTGCCCGCATCAGCAGAAATCACACCCACTTTTTGTTGATCAACCGGGGTGGACTGCACTTCTACAGCAGCGAAACTTGCGAATGACAGAGAACTCAGAACAGCGGCTACGGCCAGGGTTTTGATGCTTTTCATGATTTTTTTACCTATGCAGATGAATTTTCGCAGGTCGTTATTATTAACTTAACGATCGATATACAAATCATAATGTGATCTCCGTCACACGTCAAATTATTTTTATAACGATTATTATATTAATAATTAATGCCTTATTTTTCATAACCATATGATTATTTTATTTTGTGCGATTGCGCGCTGGTTATGCAGAGTGTTTGTTTTTATAATGAAGGCTTAACACCACTACAGAGGTACAACGGCACCATGACAACTGAAGTCGTAAGTTGCGTAAAAAAAAGCCGTGGCCGACCAAAAGTGTTCGACAGGGAAGTGGCGCTTGATAAGGCCATGACACTCTTCTGGCAGCACGGCTATGAAGCCACTTCGCTCGCGGATCTCGTCGAAGCGACGGGGGCAAAAGCGCCCACGCTGTATGCAGAGTTTGTGAATAAAGAAGGCTTGTTCCGGGCCGTACTGGACAGGTATATCTCGCGCTTTGCCGATAAGCACGAAGCCCAGCTATTCTGCGAAGAGAAAACCGTAGACGCTGCACTGCGCGATTATTTCAGCGCGGTAGCCACCTGCTTTACCAGCAAAGACACGCCTGCGGGCTGCTTTATGATAAACACGTCCGCGACCCTCGCGGCGTCGTCAAAAGAGATTGCCCACACCATCAAGTCGCGTCATGCGATGCAGGAAAAAACGCTGTGTGAGTTTTTGACTCAACGTCAGGCTCGAGGGGAAATCCCGGCCGATAAGTGTATCGGCGAGCTGGCGCAGTTCCTGAACTGTATTTTGCAAGGGATGTCGATCAGCGCCCGCGAAGGTGCCAGCCTCGAGACGCTGTTGCAGATAACCGACACCACGATGCGCCTGTGGCCGCAGATGCTGAAAAGCAGCTGATTAAACGTTATAAAAAAAGCCCTTCAGCCTGAGCGATTGAAGGGCTAATAAAACGAACGAAACGCTTTTTTACGCTTTGTTATTCAGAACCAGCTGACCATTGTTATCAAGTGGGATCTGAGAGCCTGGATCTTTATCCATACGGATTTTCCCCTGCTGATCGCCAATTTTGTAGGTCACGTCGTAACCCAACATTTTGTCAGACTTGTCATATACCGTTTTGCAGCGCTGCTGCGTCGAGGTGTAGGTATCGTTATTCTGCATTGAGCCCTGGATTTGGTTCCCGGCGTAACCGCCGCCCAACGCACCCGCCACGGTGGCGACATCTTTCCCTCGACCACCACCGAACTGATGACCAATCACCCCGCCTGCAACCGCACCCAACACCGAGCCCGCGATGCGGTTCTCATCCTGGACTGGACGTCGATGCGTGACCGCGACGTTACGGCACTCCTTGCGCGGCGTTTTCACGCTCTCTTTAATCGGGGTGGCTGAAATGACCTGCGCATACTGCGGGCCACGATCGAATACGTTTAGACTAGCGACTGCCGCCACGCCCAGCGCAGCTGCTACGCCAATCCCTATACCCGCCAACATAGATTTATTCACGGGAGTTCCTCCTTTGTTGCTGTTGGTAACAATTTTGCTACCAGAAAGGAAACCTGCCTATAAGAATTGGGATCAAAAAAAGAGGATTTGCGGGGTGAAGCGTGGGATTCGGAGAAGTCCGAACACTTAACTCTATTTGCCCGATGGCGCTGACGCTTATCAGGCCTACTACTCGTAGGCCAGGCAAGTGCAGCGCCGCCGGGCGCTTTAAAACTTAGTGCAGTTTCATGCGCGGGCGAATCACCCGGTTAATGCTGCCGACCAGCATCATCAGCCCGGTTTTGAAATAACCGTGCAGCGCAACCTGGTGCATACGGTACAACGAGATGTAAACGAAGCGCGCGATACGCCCTTCTACCATCATCGAGCCGCGCATCAGGTTGCCCATCAGGCTACCGACCGTGGAGTAGTTCGACAGGGATACCAGCGAGCCGTGATCTTTATAGATGTACGACTTCAGCGGCTTGTCTTTGGTCTGCGCCAGAATGTTGTGCAGCGCCAGGCTTGCCATCTGATGCGCAGCCTGCGCACGCGGAGGCACGAAACCGCCCTCTGGACGCGCACAGGAGGCGCAGTCACCGATGGCATAGATGTCTGGATCGCGAGTCGTTTGCAGCGTTGGCTCCACCACCAGCTGATTGATACGGTTGGTTTCAAGCCCGCCGATATCTTTCATAAAATCTGGTGCTTTGATACCTGCCGCCCACACCATCAGATCGGCATTAATGTATTCGCCGTCTTTAGTATGCAGACCGCCAGCGTCGGCGCTGGTGACCATCGTCTGCGTCAGAACACGCACGCCCATTTTGGTCAGCTCGCTGTGCGCGGCGCTGGAAATGCGTGGCGGCAGCGCGGGCAGAATACGTTCACCCGCTTCCACCAGCGTGACGTTCAGTGACTCGTTAGTCAGGCCTTTGTAACCGTAGCTGTGCAGCTGTTTCACCGCGTTGTGCAGTTCCGCAGACAGCTCAACGCCGGTCGCCCCGCCGCCCACAATGGCGATGTTAACTTTACCGTTCGCGCCCAGGTTGCTGGAGTGCTTCAGGAACAGGTTCAACATTTCCTGGTGGAAACGACGCGCCTGATGCGGGTTGTCGAGGAAAATGCAGTTTTCCTTCACACCCGGGGTGTTGAAATCGTTGGAGGTACTGCCCAGCGCCATCACCAGCGTGTCGTACGGCAGCTTGCGCTCAGGCACCAGCAGCTCGCCCTTTTCGTCGCGCAGCTCTGCCAGCGTCAGCGTTTTGGTTTCGCGGTTAATATCCATCACGGAACCGAGCTGGAACTGGAAATGATGGTTGCGCGCGTGCGCCAGATAGCTCAATGCATCCACACCTTCATCCAGTGAACCGGTTGCCACTTCATGCAGCAGCGGTTTCCACAGATGGCTGTGGTTTCTGTCCACCAGCGTAATTTTCGCTTTTTTGCCACGGCCAAGCTTTCTACCCAGTTGAGTAGCCAACTCCAACCCGCCGGCACCACCACCCACAATCACAATCTTTTTCAATGGCGTAGTCAACGTGACCCCCTAAATTATTAACCAATTGTTAATTAAAAGTTATAAAAATAGCCTTTAATTAACAACAAGTTAGATGCATTAAATCTGACATTATTGTGAAGAATATCACGCAAGGTGCATTGGTCATACCAAAATTGATATTAATCAAGTTTTCCAGCCCAAAAGTTGAGCAAGTGTAGTTGATGCAGGGGAGTTTGTGGGCCTGGCGAACGCGATGTCGCCAGGCCTGGCGCGGGATTAGCCGAGGGTTTTGAACGCTTTGATGCGCTGCAGATGCGGAGAAATATTCTTGAATTTATGGGTCTGCACTTCGTCCCAAATTATTTCATAGTAATGATGCAACTCTTCGGCGGTTCGCTGGCTGTTCAGCGCTTCATCCTGACGAGAGAGGATCACCAGGCAGCGATCGCGATTCTTCTCGCGGAAGTTGCTGACGCATTTCGTGCCAATGTCTGCGTACTCTTCCGGGCGGTCAATCTTGCCGTCCATGTTCTCGTGCGGGAACAGGTTCGGGTTGAAAATAACCTGGCGCATATCGCACAGGAAACCAATGCGTTCAGCCCAGTAACCGCCAAGCCCTACGCCGCAAATCAGCGGTCGGTCGTCAGCGTTGAGCTGCAACATTTTGTCCACTTCTTTGAGCAGATGCTGCATGTCATGCTTCGGGTGAAGCGTGCTGTAGCTAATCAGGCGAACATCCGGGTCAATGAACTGCAGTTGCAGCACCTTCTCGTGATTTCCCGGGCTGTTTGAGTCGAAACCGTGCAAATAAATAATCATAACGTCCTCACAACACTGCCAATCCCGTTCGGGAGGTTAAAGAGCGGCTTTATGGGCCTGCCAGCGCTCGTGCAGTTCATTCAGCTGCGCACTGACCGTCTTCCAGCGAGCGGAATCCATCAGTTCCTGACGGGTAAATGAACCTTTATGATACAATTTTGTAACACGCTCGGATTTGATCGGCGACAGGTTATCCAGCACGCTGACCGCGCCTTTACGATTATTGCAGACCAGGATCATATCGCAACCTGCGTCCAGCGATGCCTGACCGCGTTCCGCGTAGCTACCCATGATCGCCGCCCCTTCCATCGACAAATCGTCGGAGAAAATCACCCCATCAAAGCCGAGTTCGCCGCGCAGCACGGTTTTCAACCAGTGCGGTGAACCGCTGGCCGGACGTGGGTCGACCTCGCTATAAATCACATGCGCTGGCATGATGGCATCGAGACGGTTTTCGGTGATCAGCGTCTGGAAGACCGCCATGTCTTTGGCGCGAATGTCTGCTTCTGCGCGCGGGTCCTGCGGCGTTTCTTTATGGGAATCAGCCGTTACCGCACCGTGGCCGGGGAAATGTTTCCCGGTGGTTTTCATGCCCGCATCATGCATGCCGTCAATGAACTGGCGCGCCATCGCCAGCGCTTTATGTGGGTCGGCGTGGTAAGAACGTTCGCCAATCGCCGCACTGATGTGGCCGACGTCGAGCACCGGGGCGAAGCTGATGTCGATATCCATCGCAATCATTTCTGAGGCCATCAGCCAGCCTGCGGCTTTCGCCAGCTCACCGCCCTGCTCCAGCCCTAGCAATTCTGCGAATGACTGCGCGGCCGGTAATTTCGTGAACCCGTCGCGGAAGCGCTGCACGCGTCCGCCTTCCTGATCCACCGCAACGACGAGGTGATTTTTGGACGCACCGCGGATCTGGCGAACCAGCTCACGCAGCTGCGCCGGATCGTGGTAGTTACGGGTGAACAGGATAAGCCCCCCCACCAGCGGATGCGCCAGAATTTCCCGTTCTTCAGCATCCAGCTCATACCCTTCAACGTCTAACATCACTGGGCCCACATTTTCCTCTCTTATCCTTTATACAAAAACTGGCGCCAGCCTTCATCGGCCAGCGCAATAAATTGTTGGTCGCCAGTCTGCTGCCAGCGATATTCATACCAGGTGATCATCAGCATTTGGATCCACGGCTGCCAGCGGTTAACCTGCTGCGCCAGACGGGTTTCATCCAGCTGCGCGGCCTGCGCGTAGGCCGCAATAAGCGCCGAGCGCTGCGCCGGGGTTTGTGTCCACACCGCCGCCAGCTCAAGCGCGACGTCACCGTCAGCGGCATACTCCCAGTCGATTAACCGTAGTCCCACTGGCGTGTCGATGATGTTGCCCGCATGGACATCCATATGCAACGGTGCCAGTCGCAAAGGCTGCGGTTCACCCTGCTGATGCAGTCGTTTTAGGATTCGTAGCCAGCGCGGCGTGCGTCGTAGCGGGCTGCTGAACTGCCAGTAGCGCTCAAGCAACGGCCACAGTGAAACCCGCCAGCCGAAGTTTTTTTGCTGATGCAGATGATACAACAGCGTCGCGGTGGCGTGGGCATTTGGGAGTGTGGGCCCGGTCGCACCTTCGAGATATTCCACCGCCATCCAGCCCGGGAAATAGCCGAGTGGCTGCGGCGCAAGCGTCGCAGGCAGAGCGCGAAGCGCGCGGTACTGACGCAGGAAGTAAAAATCAGGCGCGGACGGATCGTGATGCTTGCGCAAAACAATGCGATGCCCCTGACGTTCGATAATGCAGCTTCCCCCGCTCAGCCCCGCGAGAGCGGAGTGAGCCAGGGGTTGATAGCCGGGAAAATAGCGTGACAGACAGTCGTCACGCGAAAGCTTACTGTTGCGCAACCGCACCTTTACCTGACCAGAGGATCTCGCCCGACTGGACCATCATCAGCTGCATGGAAAGCGTTGGCGTGTTGACGTTGCCGGTCGCGTTGGAATACAGCACGTAGGCCGCCCCAACGGTACGCGCCAGGCCCATCGCTTTGTTGCGTGAACCCAGACTGTCCTGCGGGGAGAGTCCCAGCTGTTGTTTAGCCACGGCTAGCTGCTGCGCAGATACGAGGGTAAATTTGTTGTTCCCTTTCAGCGCATTGCTAATCGCCGTGGTGGCTTCGGTGGTATTCAGTGAGCCGTTGGTGCGGTTGTTGACGTTATCGACCATCAGCACGCTGCCCGCCGTTACGCCATCAGCCTGAAGCATTTTGCCGACCAGCGGCTGTGCGGCGCTGTTCCAGTCGTAATGACGGACGCGCGGCGCTGGTTGTTCAGGCTGTGCGGTGCTGTTATCAATCGGACCTGGCTGCACCGGGATCGTCGGCACTACCGGCACGGTGGTCGGCGGCGGCGTCTGTGGTTGTTCTGGCGTGGGTTTGGCTTCTTCAACCGGAGCGGGCTTTTCACGTTGCGCCACACAACCAGACAGGAAGATAGCCACGGCCGCGATAAACGCATAGCGACTCAGTTTATTCATTACTTTTTACCCCTTAAAGATAAAGATAAAGCCGGACTTTATGCGCACCCAGGCTGTTTGCGCTGCCGTAAAGTTTGACCGAAGACTGGGCCGGAATAGTCACCGCACGCGGTGCCTCCAGCGGATGCATTTCCAGTCCTCTGGCGTCGTACCAGTAAAAACGATAGTGAACGGTGACAGGCGTGGTCCGCTCGTTGTAGAGCTGTGACGACGCGGTCGACTGGATTTCGGAGGTGGTGAGTTCAGGTTTGTCGGCGCTAATACCGGCGGCCAGAACATTAGCCTCCATGACCAGCGTTTGTTGTTCGCCCACCGGGATCTCCGGGTGCGACCAACAGCCCGCCAACAGCATCGCCGTCAGCAGGGCAGCAATTCGGCCACCTTTCATTTTATTATCCTTTATGCGCAAGCATTGGACCCAATGGACGGCCACCCAGCAGGTGCATATGAATATGATAGACCTCCTGCCCGCCGTGGCGATTGCAGTTGACCATCAGGCGATAGCCGTCTTCAGCGATCCCTTCCGCTTCGGCAATTTTCGCCGCTACCGTGAACATGCGGCCTAACGCCAGCTCATGCTCAGTGGAAACCTCGTTAACTGTAGGGATCAGAACGTTGGGAATAATCAAAATATGGGTCGGCGCCTGGGGGGAGATATCACGAAAGGCAGTCACCAGATCATCCTGAAAAACAATGTCCGCCGGAATTTCGCGACGAATAATTTTGCTGAAAATCGTTTCTTCTGCCATGGCGTGTTCCTTTTTATTGATTACCGTACGGTATCGTTTATTCACCCCTGCATCCGGAAGTGCGATGCGGATAACAACGTAAGAGTATGAGCGACTTAGTTCCCCTCTTTCAACCCGATCCCTCGTTTTTCTTACTCATTCCTGGATTTACCGCTGGATGCTTGAGCACTGCCGTTTATTCCCCCGCGTCATTGCGTTTTAAAACAAAGTTTCAGATGCCCACTTACATTTGTTTACACCGATAATATGAATGCGTATATTTCGCATTTGCATTTCCATGCAATACCACTGCGCATATAACAACAGACAACATAAGGGCTTACGATGTCTTTCACATTTGACACCAGGAATAAGCAGCACAGACTGCTCGCCTCGCCGTCACTTCTCGCGGCGTGTATCGCCTACGCCTTAATCCCTCACACCGTTCACGCCGCTGATGCGAGCCATGAAGAAACGTTGGTGGTGGAAGGTGCGGCTGATAACACTACGGACAACGCACAGGATCAGGATTATAGCGTTAAAACCACCACCACCGGGACCAAGCTGCTGCTGGTTCCGCGTGATATTCCGCAGTCCGTCAGCGTGATTAGCCAGCAGCGCATGAAGGACCAAAACCTGCAAACCATCGGCCAGGTTCTGACCAATACCACTGGCGTGACGGCGCAGGTACAGGACAGCGATCGCACCGTGTTCTATTCCCGCGGTTTCTTCG
>Ga0079104_1000937_pt1 | contig 23240 bp, 20 predicted proteins | sample MedtruBG_FD_76829 | JGI IMG/M metagenome (GOLD analysis project Ga0079104, IMG submission 76829) | Root nodule microbial communities of legume samples collected from California, USA - Medicago truncatula BG | ecosystem: Host-associated > Plants > Roots > Nodule | place: USA: California...
ACGTCTGGCCATGTACATTCAGGGCGTAGACAGCGTTTACGACCTGGTCTGGAGCGACGGCCCGCTGGGTAAAACCACCTACGGCGACGTGTTCCATCAGAACGAAGTGGAGCAATCCACTTACAACTTCGAATACGCGGATGTCGACTTCCTGTTCTCCTGCTTCGAGCAGTATGAGAAAGAAGCGCAACAGCTGCTGGCGCTGGAAAACCCGCTGCCACTGCCTGCCTACGAGCGTATTCTGAAGGCCGCTCACAGCTTTAACCTGCTTGATGCGCGTAAAGCCATCTCCGTCACCGAGCGTCAGCGCTACATTCTGCGCATTCGCACCTTGACCAAAGCGGTGGCTGAAGCCTATTACGCTTCCCGTGAAGCCCTTGGCTTCCCGCTGTGCAACAAGAATAAATAAGAGGCGGCCATGTCTGAAAAAACTTTCCTGGTGGAAATCGGCACCGAAGAGCTGCCACCAAAAGCCCTGCGCAGCCTGGCGGAATCTTTTGCTGCGAACGTTACTGCGGAACTCGATAACGCAGGCCTGGCTCACGGCAACGTTGAGTGGTTTGCGGCCCCGCGTCGTCTGGCGCTGAAAGTCGCCGCGCTGGCGGAATCTCAGCCCGATCGCGAAGTCGAAAAACGTGGCCCGGCCGTGTCTGCGGCATTCGATGCAGAAGGCAAACCGAGCAAAGCGGCTGAAGGCTGGGCGCGTGGCTGCGGTATCACCGTTGACCAGGCAGAGCGCATGGTCACCGATAAAGGTGAATGGCTGCTGTACCGTGCGCACGTGAAAGGCGAAAGTGCTGAAGCGCTGCTGCCGAACATGATTGTCTCGTCACTGGGCAAACTGCCGATCCCGAAACTGATGCGCTGGGGCGCGTCCGACGTGCAGTTCGTGCGTCCGGTTCACACCGTGACCCTGCTGCTCGGCGATAAAGTCGTTCCCGCGAAAATCCTGGGTATCGACTCCGATCGCGTTATCCGCGGTCACCGCTTTATGGGCGAGCCAGAATTCACCATCGACAACGCCGATCAGTACCCGCAGATCCTGCTGGAACGCGGCAAAGTGATGGCGGATTACGAGCAGCGTAAAGCCAAAATCAAAGCCGATGCTGAAGACGCGGCGCGCCAGATTGGCGGTAACGCTGACCTGAGCGAAAGCCTGCTGGAAGAAGTCACCTCGCTGGTCGAATGGCCAGTGGTACTGACGGCGAAATTCGAAGAGAAATTCCTCGCCGTTCCGGCTGAAGCGCTGGTGTACACCATGAAGGGTGACCAGAAGTACTTCCCGGTCTATGGCAACGACGGCAAACTGCTGCCGAACTTCATTTTCGTCACCAACATCGAATCGAAAGATCCGGTGCAGATTATTTCCGGTAACGAGAAAGTAGTTCGTCCGCGTCTGGCGGATGCGGAATTCTTCTTTAACTCCGACCGTAAAAAGCGTCTGGAAGACAATCTGCCGCGTCTGCAGACCGTACTGTTCCAGCAACAGCTCGGCACGCTGCGTGACAAAACTGACCGTATTCAGGCCCTGGCGGGCTGGATTGCTGGCCAGATTGGCGCCGACGTTAACCACGCGACTCGCGCGGGCCTGCTGTCCAAGTGCGACCTGATGACCAACATGGTGTTCGAGTTTACCGACACCCAGGGCATCATGGGCATGCACTATGCGCGTCACGACGGTGAAGCCGAAGACGTAGCCGTTGCGTTGAACGAGCAGTATCAGCCGCGTTTTGCGGGCGATGATCTGCCGTCCAACCCGGTAGCGTGCGCGGTGGCGATCGCCGATAAGATGGATACCCTCGCGGGCATCTTCGGTATCGGCCAGCATCCGAAAGGTGACAAAGATCCGTTCGCCCTGCGTCGTGCTGCACTGGGCGTGCTGCGTATCATCGTTGAGAAGAACCTCAACCTTGATCTGCAAACGCTGACCGAAGAAGCGGTGCGTCTGTACGGTGACAAGCTGACCAACGCCAAGGTTGTCGATGAAGTGATCGACTTCATGCTCGGCCGTTTCCGCGCCTGGTATCAGGACGAAGGTTACACCGTCGACACCATTCAGGCGGTGCTGGCACGTCGTCCAACCCGTCCGGCTGATTTCGATGCTCGCATGAAAGCCGTGTCGCACTTCCGTTCTCTGGACGAAGCCGCTGCGCTGGCTGCTGCGAACAAGCGTGTCTCCAACATTCTGGCGAAGTCTGACGAAACGCTGAACGACGTGGTTCACGCTTCAGTGCTGAAAGACGCGGCGGAAATCAAGCTGGCGACGCACCTGGTCGTTCTGCGCGACAAACTGCAACCGTTCTTCGATGAAGGCCGTTACCAGGATGCGCTGATTGAACTGGCTTCCTTGCGCGAACCGGTGGACGAGTTCTTCGAGAACGTGATGGTTAACGCCGACGAGAAAGACGTGCGTATCAACCGTCTGACGCTGCTCAGCAAGCTGCGCGAACTGTTCCTGCAAGTAGCGGATATTTCCCTGCTGCAGTAATTATCGCTCTGCTTAAAAGACCAACCCGCCTTTCGGCGGGTTTTTTTATGGTTTTCGTTCAGGGTATTCATACCAACGGAATCAACGCGTCCTCCGTTTTCAGCCAACGCGGGGCTTTCAGCATTCCGGCGAAATAGAACACCAGTTGATACAGTAAATCACGGATTGTCTGTTCGGTTTTCGTCGCCAGCGAACCGCTCAACAATAGCTGGGTTAAGGCCTGACAGTAATCGCCTAGCTGGTCGGCTTCCATTTCCAGCGTCGGAAGTTCCGCGGGTATATCCTCGACGGTCAGGCTGGCGACCAGATACGTCGGGATAGGCTCGAGCAGCGTGGGTTGCAGCAGGTCGAGACAGGCCGACAGTCGGCCGCACAGCGCCATTTTCTGCGCCGGATCGTCGCATTCCACTATCACTTCCACGAAACGTTCGCAGTTGTCTGCCAGTTCGGTGAAATCGGTTGTAGACGTAAACGGCACGGTAAACAGCATGCCGTCGAGAGTTGGGGTTATCGCCATAGTGGCAGCCTCCAGTGAGTAAGTTTATTACCACCACCAGAGGTTCCAATCTCATTGGTGGCGGAACCGAACAGGGTTGGAACTCCCGGCCTCACTGGACACCGGTGCGCCTAATGGCGCCCCCGCTCGGCTCCACCATTGAGGTGTAGCAGAACGCATGACACGAAAATATGTCACCAGTGAAGTCGTTCAGGGTTCCAATCCCGACACCTGATTTTGCAGGTGCGAAGCGACAATACTGCTGACCGAAATCGGCGACAACGTTTTTCCACTATGTTACTGGGGATATTATCATTTCCTGAAGCATGCTCGCAAAACACTGCCTGCACGCATATTTCAGACAAATGTCATGGCACGAAAGTACTAACGTGGCTTATGTTCATAGAGAGACACCTCCTTAAAGGTACTTAACATGCGTAGATATCGTGGCGTAATTACGGCAGCGGTTACCGCTCTGAGCCTGTCTCTGGTTGCCGTGCCTGTCATGGCGAATCCCGGTAACGGAAATGGCAATGGACATGGCAACAGCGGCAACAAAGGCAACAGCAGCGATCACGGCAACAAAGGCAATGGGAATTCATCTGGCGATCACGGCGGCAGAAAAAACTACGGTAAACCTGACCACGTGGATTCCGATATCAGCTCCTCCGATGCCCGGAGAATCGCAGTCAACTTAGGTCTGACTGGATATAAACCCCTTCCTCCCGGGATTGCTAAAAATCTCGCACGGGGTAAACCCCTGCCTCCTGGCATTGCAAAAAAAATGGTACCGGGTTCGATGCTCGATCATCTGCCCTATTATCCTGGCTATGAATGGCGATCCGTCGGCAATGATTTAGTGCTGGTTGCCCTGAGTACGGCAATCGTGACGTCGATCATTAAGGGTGTTTTCGATTAAAACCGTCTATCAGTAATGAATCGTCTTCGGGCGATTCATTACCCCGGGTATTTTCTGAAGCGTGTTCGCGAAAATGAAAGAGACCAGGGCGCAGATGACATTCCCGCGTGACAACGCGCAGCAACTTGCTATCTAATCAATATGTCTAAGCATTCCTCCGTCCTCTACGCCAGATAGATGGATATGCTTGAGGATGAGGAGCTTGTCAGAATTGTTGAGCAACTTGCGGGTGGCGTGGCTGTTAGGGTGAATATTGATGACTTATAAAAAGCAATGCTATGAACCAACACAGACTGTTGAGCTGAAACCAGATGCCAGACTTACAGAAGCTGAACGCTGGAAACAAGAAAACAATGCTGGTCTGCATGAACTCAACCAAATTACCGATGATCACGGGCTGCTGTCAGATGATTACCCAACGTTTTAACCCGGCAGCCTTGGCCAACATTTAGCCTTGAAACCCCGCCCGAATTACGGGTATCCTGTCTCCCGACTTTTCTCTTCTCTCTGGAGCGCATCCCGAAAATGAACAATCACGACTGATGAATTCGGCCCTGGCATAACGCAATCGCGTTGGCGGGGATAGTTTTTGATTTCATTCAGGAGTGCTTATGGCTCATTTTTGTGCGCAATCCCCTGCGTTTATTTTGCATCAGGTCACCTGTCAGTTTGCGACGGGCGATATTCTTTTTGGTTCGGTTGATCTCTCGCTTGAGCGTTCGCTTTGCGGCTTAGTTGGGCGCAACGGCAGCGGAAAAACGCGCCTGTTGCAGCTGCTGGCAGGTGCCGAAACGCCTGCCCACGGACATATCGAAAATTTTTCGACGGTGGCTTATGTCGCTCAGCAACCGCTGCTTTCTGCGCAAAGTACGCTGGCTGATTTACTCGGCCTGACGGCGTTATTTTCCGCGCTGCGTCGGGTAAACAACGGTGAGATGCAGCCGGACGATAGCGATATCCTCGACGGTCACTGGGACATTTCAGAACGCCTGAGTACGGCGTTTGCTGCGTTGTCGCTACCCGAGTTTGATGCTTATCGTCCGGCTTCTTCGTTGAGCGGCGGTGAACGTGTGAAGGCGTTGCTGTGTGCCGCGTTTCTTTCCGGGGCTGATTATCTGCTGCTCGACGAGCCGACTAACCATCTGGATAGCGCCGGGCGGGCATGGTTTTATCAGCAGCTTGCCCAGTGGCGCGGCGGGGCGCTGATTGCCAGCCACGATCGCGAATTACTGGCGCAAGTGCCGCATATTCTCGAGCTCTCCGCCGGGAATTTACGCCATTACGGCGGTAATTTTGATGTGTACCAGCAGCAGCGTGACGCTGAACAGCAGGCGGCCCGTTCGGCGCTCGAACATGCGGCGACCGAGCGGCGACGTACCCGCGCCCGGTTGCAAAAGGAGCACGATAACAGCCAGCGACGCTCTGCTCAGACCCTTCGCACCGTGGATTCCCTGAACATCGCCTCGTTTGAGCGCGTGGCCTATAAAGGCGCGGCGAAAGCCCGGCCCGGCACGCTGCGACGTCAGCATCATGAGCAGAATGAAGCGTTGAACGCGGCGGTTAATCACGCGCGCGAACGCGTGGAGGAGGAAACGCCGGTGATGATGACGCTGCCGGGTAACCATGTTGCGGCGGGCAAACAGGTGCTGGAGGTTCACGATCTGGTCCTGGTGCATTCCCCGATTGCGCCGCTGAACTGGCGCATGGATGGCCCGATGCGTGTGGCGTTGCGTGGCCCGAACGGCTGCGGTAAAACCACGCTGTTGAAAACGCTGCTCGGGCTGGAAATGCCGGTGAACGGCAACTGTAATCTATCGGTGAATGCGGCCTGGCTCGATCAGCATCTAAGTCAGTTCAGCCTGTCGCTGTCGGTGATGGAACATCTGAGTCTGGCGGATACCCCCCTGGAAGAAGGGGTGCTGCGCAGCCGCCTGGCACAGCTGCAGCTGACCGCGGATAAAGTGGGTTTACCGCTGTCATCATTGAGCGGGGGCGAACGCCTGAAGGCCGCGCTGGCCAGCGTGCTGTGGCGACGGGAAGCCACTCAGCTGTTGCTCCTGGATGAGCCGACCAATCACCTGGATCTGGCCTCAACGCAGGCGATAGAAGCCGCGCTGGCAAACTTCCCCGGCGCGATGCTGGTGGTCTCTCATGACGAGGCTTTTTTACGCGGGCTGAAATTGACGCACACACTCGAATGGCAGGCGACGGGCTGGGTGTTCACGGTGCTGTGATCAAAAACCCCCGCATTTGCGGGGGTCAGTTAACACCATTATTTCATAAGCTGTCTGGTCAATCGGGGATCGGCCTGAATCAGGCGCATCAACTTCAGTTCGGCAGGTGAGGGTTTTTCTCGTCTCGACTCCCACTCATGTACCATCGCTACGCTGACGCCCATTGCGCGGGCAAAATCATCGATCTTCAAACCGGAGCCTTTACGCAGTTGCTCAAACTCAGTAAAGGCTGTGGGCTTTTGGGTCAGGGTCATTCTCTGTGAATCATCTTTGAAAACAATTTGTTCAAGACTGCTCAGCAGTTCGTACATAGGGTCTTTATTTGTCATTGATAACTCCTCTTTACCCGTCAGACTTCAAGCTCAGGTGCGTGGACGCCATCTGCTCACTCCCGTCACTTACTGAAGTAAGCGCCTGGGAATTCTCAGATTTGTCGCCTGCCTGCAACTCGAATTATTTAGGGTATACATCTCACAGTGGGCACGTGAACAACAAAGAGCTTAATAAGGATAGTCAGTAAAAAGGGTGAGGGGTGGTCACGGGAGTGATTATTCGTGCGGTATCTTTTACATGACCCGATTCAGCCTTGTGTAGGGGTCGACTAATTATTTGATAAAGATACGGGAAAGTTATTCAGCGCAATTTTTGTAAATCGTAAGTAAAAATGTGGCAAAAGGCGGGCAATGACGCCCGCCGTTTACCCGTCAGGCCTTTTGTGTCGCCTTGCCCACCGGTGCGGCAGCGTTTTCAGCCGGACGATCGGTTTTGGTCATGGCGTATTTCACCATCAGCGCGGTGGCGGAGAGCAGCGCCGGGATCGCCAACAGCATGAAGATGGTTTCAAACGACAGTTGCGCCTGCATCAGGAACACGCCGCTGAACGCCCCCAGAATACCGCCGAAACGTCCAATGCCCAGCATCCACGCCACACCCGTGGCCCGGCCCTGCGTCGGATAGAACCCCGCCGCCAGCGCAGGCATGGAAGACTGCGCCCCGTTCATGATGCTGCCTGCGATGAAGACCATTACGCCCATCAGCACCAGGCTGCTGGTGGAGAACCCGACCAGGCAGACGAACACGCCGGTCAGCAACCAGCCCACCGCGACCACTTTGTTCGGGTTAAATTTGTCCATCAGCGCCCCGAGTATCAGCACGCCAATTCCGCCGCCGAGTGGGAACAGGGCGGTGATGATGGAAGCCTGGCTCATGCTGGCGCCCGTTTCACGGATAAGCAGCGGCAGCCAGCTGGTGAGTAAATAGAAAATCAGCAAGCCCATGAAATAGGTCAGACACAGCATCACCGTGCCGAGCGCGTAGCGTGGCGAGAAAATCACCCCCAGCGCCGATTTATCCTGTACTCCGCCCGTTTCGTGCAACACAAACCGCGTATCGGCGGCGATCGGCGCAATACGACGCAGAATGGTTGCTACCTGCTGCTGAGATTTGTTTTTCGCCACCAGATAACGCACCGATTCCGGTAGCAGGAAAATCAGCACAACCGCCAGTATCAGCGGCATCACGCCGCCGAGGATCAGCACGCTTTGCCAGCCATATTGCGGAATTAACCACGCGGAAATAAACCCGCCGAGCGAGGAGCCAATCGGGAAGCCGACGAACATCAGGTTCACCAACAGAGACCGACGGCGTTCCGGGGCATATTCGCTCATCAGCGTCGCGGCGTTGGGCATTGCGGCCCCGAGGCCAAGCCCGGTGAGGAAGCGCAGCAGCGTCAGCTGGTTGAGGCTGGTGGCCGCGGCGGTCAACAGGCTGAAGCCGCCGAAGACCACAATGGAGAGGATCAGCACTTTTTTACGGCCAATGCGGTCCGCCATCGGCCCTGCGGTCAATGCGCCGACGGCGAGCCCGACCAGCGCGGCGCTCATCACTGGGCCTAACGCTGATTTTTGTACGCCCCATTCCTGCACGAGGTCAGAGGCGATAAAGCCGATAATAGCGGTGTCAAAACCGTCCATCGCCACGGTAATGAAGCACAGCACGAGGATCATCCACTGGTATTTGGTGAAGGGATTCTCGTTAATAAAGGCCTGGATATCGGTTGTTGTCTTTTTCATATCGCGATTCCTGGGAGGTAAGTTGTGCGATTATCGAACGTAAATCCGTTAATCGTTCATCAATCAAACCATCAGGACGCTTTTTCGACAACGTGCTGGCCGGGGGAAGCGTGCGATTATCGTACGGTGGGCTGACATCAGCGCCAGTGCGCTGAAAAAAATCTTATTGATTCATTACGTTATACTCATTGATGTGGGCGCGGGCAATATCATTAATTGTGATGCGGGCAACAAATTATTAACATCACTTCGTAACTGAGGAAAGCGTGCGACTTTTCCCAATGCGAATGAAGGAAAGGGTATCCTGCGAGGCTTGCGTCGACTATCCTTGTCAGCGTCAGGCACGTGTGTGTGCCAGTTTGCGCTTTTTTTTGGCTGAAGGAGTATGAAAATGGCGACAGGAAAGTCCTGCTCTCGCTGGTTTGCGTCTATTGCGGCGTTATTGATGGTAGTTAGCCTGAGTGGGTGTTTCGATAAAGAAGGCGATCAGCGCAAAGCGTTCATCGACTTCCTGCAAAATTCCGTGATGCGTAGCGGCGAACGTCTGCCAACGCTGACCACCGATCAGAAAAAACAATTTGGTCCGTTCGTGTCCGATTACGCCGTGATTTACGGTTATTCTCAGCAGGTGAGCCAGGCGATGGATGCCGGTCTGCGTCCGGTTGTCGACAGTGTGAATGCGATTCGTGTGCCACAGGATTACATGACTCAGCGCGAACCGCTTCGTCAGGCGAATGGCGCGCTTGGCGTATTGAGCCAGCAGCTGGAAAACGCCAAAATGCAGGCGGACGGTGCGCATTCAGCACTGAAACAGGCTGACGATCTGAAACCGGTCTACGACCAGGTTTACAACAAAGTCGTGACCTTGCCAGCGAACGCAATTCAGCCGCTGATCCCTGCCGCACAGATCTTCACCCAGCAGCTGGTGCAGATTGGTGATTTCGTGGCACAGCAAAATACGCAGGTAAGCTTCGTGGCGAACGGAATTCAGTTCCCGACGTCTCAGCAGGCGAGCCAGTACAATACGCTGATTGGCCCTCTGGCCGCTCAGCACCAGGCGTTTAATCAGGCCTGGAGCGCGGCGGTTAACGCCACGCGTTAAGCATTAAAACCGGGTGGCGTCCTGTCACCCGGTCTCTTTCTCATTTCACCTGCGGGTTCACGCAGTTCTTCTCAATCTTTCCGTTTAACGCATCAATCAGGTTATCCACCGCCGTGGCCGCCATGTTGTAGCGCGTCTCATGGGTGGCAGAACCGATGTGCGGCAGCGCCACGACGTTCGGCAGCTTGAGCAATTCTGACGACACCGGCAGCGGCTCCTGCTCGAACACATCCAGACCCGCCGCATGAATCTCACCCGCTTTTAACGCGGCGATTAACGCGTTTTCATCCACTACCTGGCCACGTCCGGCGTTAATGAAAATTGCCGATGACTTCATTTTGGCGAACTCGGCGGCGCCGAACAGATGACGGGTTTCGTCGGTCAGCGGCAGGATAGAACAGACAAAATCGGCTTCCTGAAGCAGGGTGTCGAGGTCGCAATGGCGCGCGTTAAAGCGCTCATCCGCTTCTTTATGCTGACGGCGAGCGTTGTACAACACCGGCATCCCGAAACCGAAATGCGCGCGCTGCGCCAGCGCCAGGCCGATGCGGCCCATCCCGACGATACCGATGGTTTTGTGGTGCACGTCGGTGCCAAACCAGTCCGGGCCAATGCCTTTGGTCCATTCGCCCGCTTTCACGCGTTCGGCCACGTCAACCACCCGGCGCGCACTGCTCAGGATCAATGCCATCAGCGTATCGGCCACGGTTTCCGTCAGGGCGGTCGGGGTGTGCATCAGCAAGACGTGGCGGGCGTTCAGCGCATCGACGTCGAAATTGTCGTAGCCGACGGAAATGGTCGAGGTGGCACGCAGCGCGGGCATATTATCCAGCAGCGCCGCATCGACCTTTTCGCTTGAGCCCAGCAGGCCCACGGCATTTTTGAACGCGTCGGCATTTTTCTGAACGGTATCCGCGTCCAGGTTCGGCACTTTTGTGACTGAAAAATGCGCCTCTAGGCGGCGTTGTAAATCGTCAGGTAATGATTTGTAGAGAATGACGGACGGTTTCATTCCTTGCTCCAGATAAAGGGTTTAAGCGTGGCGTGCGCCGACGGGAAGCTTTTGATTATTAGCAGGCTTAACAATTAAAGTCAGCCACACTGAGACGAAAAGTGCCACCCCCATAAATATGTAGGAGGCAGACGGCGTGCCGGTGGCCCCGTTGAGGTAGCCGACAAACCAGGAGCCGAAGAACGAGCCGAGGGCCCCCATACTGTTGATCAGCGCCATCGCGCCACCGGCCACGTTACGCGGCAGCATCTCAGGCACAATGGCGAAGAACGGCCCGTACGGGGCGTACATCGCGGCACCGGCAATCACCAGCAGGCTGTAGGAAATCCAGAAGTGATCGGCCCCGACGGCCCAGGAACCGATAAACGCCAGGCCGCCAATCAGCAGCAATGGCCAGACGAACAGCTTACGGTTTTGCATCTTATCGGAGGCCCAGGAGGCGAGGATCATGGCGATGGTGGCGGCCAGATACGGCACCGCCGACAGCCAGCCGACTTCCACCATTCCTAAGTTTTCACCGCCGCTGCGGATAATCGACGGCAGCCACAGCACGAAGCCGTAAACCCCGATGCTCCAGGCGAAATATTGCAGGCACAGCAGGATCACGTTCCGCGAGCGGAAGGCTTCGCCGTAGTTACGCACCGCTTTGATGCCCTGCTGCTCCTGATTGAGCTGCTCCTGCAACGCCGATTTCTCTGTCTCGGAAAGCCAGCCCACCTGCGCAGGTTTGTCTTTCACCAGCACCCACCAACAGAACGCCCAAATCACCGCCGGGATGCCCTCGAAAATAAACATCTCGCGCCAGCCGAAGGACTGAATCAGATAGCCCGACACCACTGACATCCACAGCACCGTCACCGGGTTGCCGAGGATCAGGAAGGTATTGGCGCGTGAGCGTTCAGATTGGGTGAACCAGTTGCTGATATAAATCAGCATCGCCGGCATCACTGCGGCTTCGACCACGCCCAGAATAAAGCGGATCGCCGCCAGCATTGGGATATTGCTGACCATCCCGGTCAGTGAAGCGCAGCCGCCCCACAGGATCAGGCACACAAAAATCAGTTTGCGCACGCTGCGGCGTTCGGCGTACATCGCGCCGGGGATCTGGAAGAAGAAATAGCCGAGGAAAAACAGTGCGCCAAGCAGCGAAGAGACGCCTTTGGTGATGCCGAGGTCGTCGTTGATTCCCGCGGCGGAGGCGAATGAGAAGTTGGCGCGGTCAAGATACGCCAGGCTGTAGGTGATAAACACGATCGGCATGATGTACAGCCAGCGCTTCGTGGCAGAATTTGAACGGTTCATAAGCGTGCCTCTGTTACTGAGGAAATGGCTACCGCGGTATGTAGGGTACAGGGTAGCGTTGTTTGGGTGTTTCGGTTGCTGCCGTCCGGTGTGTGAAAAAGGGATTACCCGGCCTCGCCGAGCGCTTCCCGGGTAGGTAATCCTTCGCTGTCGCCCTGGACCTGAATCGCCAGCGAGCCAATTTTGTTACCGCGCGCCACCGCCTGCGGCAGGGTTTTGCCTTCGAGCAGAGCGCTGATAGCGCCAACCGCGAAGCCATCGCCTGCGCCCACGGTATCGACGACGTTCTCCACTTTTTCGGCGGTTACGCTGCCGTATTCGCCATCCGCGCTCTGGAACCACGCGCCGTCGGCCCCGGTTTTAATCACCACCGCTTTTACGCCGCGGCTCAGGTAAAAATCAGCAATGCCTTCCGGCGTGCGCTGTCCGGTCAGAATAAATCCCTCTTTCAGCCCCGGCAGCACCCAGTCGGCCTGACAGGCGAGATGATTCAGTTTCTCGACCATGTCCGCTTCGCTTTTCCACAGCACCGGGCGCAGATTGGGATCAAAAGAGAGTGTTTTGCCGGCGCGTTTCATGGCGTTCGCGGCGTGATCGAGCAGTTCGTAGGCGCTGTCTGATAACGCGGCCGCCACACCGCTGAGGTGCAAATGACGGGCTGACAGAAAATGCGCGGAATCGAAATCGTCTTTGCTGAGATGGCTGGCAGCGGACCCTTTGCGGAAGTATTCCACAATGGGATCGGTTCCATTTTCGACTTTAGATTTCAGCTGAAAACCGGTCGGATAACGCCCGTCAACGGTGACCCCCGCGTGAACGATGCCTTCCTGTTTGAGCGAGTCCAGCACAAACTCGCCGAAGCTGTCATCGCCCACCCGGCTGACCCAGCTGACGCTCAGTCCGAGACGCGCCAGACCGGTGGCGACGTTCAGCTCTGCCCCGGCCACGCGTTTGATAAACGACTCCACCTGGTTGAGCGGCCCGGTTTTCTGGGCGACAAACATCGCCATGGCTTCACCGATAGTGATCACATCCAGTGTCTGATTCATGCTTATTCCTCGCGTAACCAGCGGACATAGCGCCGGGTGACGGCTACCAGGTCGTCACCTTCGAGTGGAAATTCGATGCCGCGCGGGACGTCGTCAGGCAGGGCGTTGAGCAGAGCCGCCCAGCGCAGGTTGTCGTCCGGCGTTATCGCCCGCCAGCTGTCATGATGCGGTTCGGCGGCTTTAACGTGAACATATCCCACGCTCGGGGCCAGCAGCTGTGCGGCCTGTTCCGGGGAATCGCCCAGCCACAGCCAGTTGCCCATATCAAACGTCAGACGAATCGGTAACGCGTGCACGCGAACGGCAGCCTGGAAGCGCTGCATCGGGGCCAGTTTGCCGCAGTCGGTCTGGTCGTTTTCAATCACCAGCGCCACTGGGCTGTCGGCCAGAATGGCGCGCAGCGTTTCCAGCGCAGCAGGCTGCGTGAAATGACCTAAAGAGAGTTTCAGCCAGGCGGCGTTCAGGACCTGGGTTTCCAGAAGCAATGCGCGGAGATTGGGGTTCAGGCTGCCGTCGGTTTCAAACAGCCCTTCCGGGGCGGAATAACAGGCCATCAGGTTGTGCTGAGCGATGTCAGCCGCCAGCTGGGGCAGGGTGTCGATCTCCTGCGGGGCAAACAGTTCACGGCGGATTTCGACGCCGTCGGCGCCTGCCGCTGCAATGATGGACAGCACGCCGCGCTGCCCTCCGAGGGCCATCACGCGGTCGCGGCCATAGGCGGCAGTTACGACGATGATTTTTCTTGCCATCCGGGACTCCAGAGCGAAATAAGAGTGGGTTTCTCTGTATTACGCTAGATGGAACCGGTTCCAAAGAAAAGGCAGCGTGGTCTATTTTATGATCGTCATCACAGGAGAATTAGCGGCTGGTGGATCCCCGGACGATCAGTTCGCCGGAGAAAACCTGTTCGCGGATCGGGTCGCTGCTGCCTTCGATCCGGCGCACCACCTGCTCTACGGCGGCATAGCCGATTTTCCAGGTGGGCTGTTTGAGGGTGGTAATGCCGACACCCGCCAGCTCTGCCCATTCGAGTTCGTCAAAACCGAGCAGGCCGATATCGCTGCCCCAGTGCAGGCCCAGGCGTTTGAGCGACCGCGCCACCTGCAGTGTCAGCGCGCCGTTGGCGGAAATTACCGCTTTGCGCATCCCGCGATGGGTGGCGTGGAATTGGCGCAGGGCGTTATCGATGAGCGCGCCGTCGTTCAGCGGCACTTCGGCGTTTTCGGCGCTGATGCCCGGATAGCGGGCCAGCGTGTTGCGATAGGCGGTCAGGCGTTCGCGTCGGGTGTTGACGCTCCCGAGCGGTTCGCTAAGGAACAGCAGGGCTTCAAACCCCTGATCGACGAGGTGTTCGGTGGCGGTAGTGGCCGCCTGGGTGTTATCCAGCCCGACCACGTCACAGGCAAAATCGGGAATTTTCCGGTCGATGAGCACCATCGGTAAGGCCGACTGTTGCAGGCGACTGAGGCCTTCTTCGTGCATCCCCACGGCGTTCACCACAATGCCTTCGACCTGATAACTGCGCAGCAAATCGAGATAGTGCCGTTCCTGATCCACTTCGTTATTGGTGTTACAGACCAGCGGCGTAAACCCCTGTTCGCGGCAAGCGGCTTCAATCCCGCTGAGGACGTTGACGGAATAAGGATTGGTGATGTCGGCGATGATCAGGCCGATAAGACGCGTGCGGCCATGCTTCAGGCCACGCGCCATCAGGCTTGGACGGTAGTCGAGTTCGGCAATGGCGTGTTCGATTCGCGCCAGAAGGGCGTCTGAAAGCAGATGCTTTTCGCCGTTAAGATAACGCGAAACGCTGGTCTTTCCCGTTTTTGCTGCTTTCGCCACGTCGCTGATGGTGGCTCGCGCCTTGTTCGCCATGAGGGCTTCCTTCACCTGAATGTGTGAACACCTTAGCGCGAAAAAAAGCGATGGCAAGCCGTTAATGGCAGAGTTGGCGGGCGTTTAGGTCGGAAGCGTTGGCCGGGGGTGGCGAAACCCTCCCCGGCACATCGATTACTGCAGCGGGCTGAGGGTGATTTCTACGCGACGGTTCTGCGCTTTCCCTTCGGCGGTGCTGTTGCTGGCGATAGGATTCGCTGGCCCCATTCCGCTGGTGCGGATGCGGTTCGCGGTAACGCCCTGAGTGATAAGGGAGCTGGCCACTGAATCGGCACGCTGCTGAGACAGGCGCATGTTCAGGTCCTGACCGCCGGTGCTGTCGGTGTAGCCGACCACGTTAACCGCGGTTTTTTCGTACTCTTTCAGTACCATCGCCACGCCAGTCAGGGTGTTGGCCCCGGCCGGTTTGAGGTTGGCGCTGCTGCTGTCAAAGGTCACGTTGCTCGGCATGTTCAGCACGATGTTGTCCCCATTACGGGTGACGCTGACGCCTGTGCCCTGCATTTTCTGGCGCAGTTTAGCTTCCTGAACGTCCATGTAATAACCGACGCCACCGCCAACGGCTGCGCCTGCTGCGGCACCAATCAGCGCGCCTTTGCCACGGTCTTTCTTCGAGGAAGAAAGCATGCCGATACCTGCCCCCGCCAGCGCGCCAAGGCCTGCGCCAATGCCGGACTTACCGGCTTCACGTTCGCCGGTGTAAGGGTTGGTGGTACAGCCTGAAAGGGCCAGCGCGCCGCTTACCATAGCGGCAATCATGATTACGCGTTTTTTCATCTTATTTCCTTAATCCTTTTTATTCTTTGCCACGGCGTCCGCGGCGGTTGATTATGACGCGTGTTTGCTGGGAAAATTCCAGGAGCAATCTTTAATTTTGTAAATAAATTGAACACTGATGAAAAAATCAGCGTCGCAACACCTGCATCCGCTAATCAGGAGCCTGTTTTGGCCAACTCATCTGCAACAAAAACCATTCTGACCGCCGCCCACTGGGGGCCCATGCTGGTCGACACCGATGGCGATACCGTGCTGGCATCTCGCGGTGCGCTTTCCGGAACCTTTGAGAACTCGCTGCAAAGCGCGGTGCGCGACCAGGTGCACAGCAAAACGCGGGTGCGTTATCCGATGGTGCGTAAAGGTTTTTTGGCCTCGCCGGACAGCCCACAAGGCGTGCGCGGGCAGGATGAGTTTGTTCGGGTGAGCTGGGATGAGGCGCTGGATCTTATTCATGCTCAGCATCAACGTATTCGCGAGACACACGGCCCGGCGTCGATTTTTGCCGGCTCCTACGGCTGGCGCTCTAACGGCGTGCTGCACAAGGCGGCGACATTGTTACAGCGCTACATGAGCCTGGCGGGCGGTTATACCGGGCATCTGGGGGATTATTCCACCGGTGCGGCGCAGGCGATTATGCCGTACGTGGTCGGCGGCAATGAGGTGTATCAACAGCAGACCAGCTGGCCGCTGATTCTGGAACATACCGACGTGGTGGTGTTGTGGAGTGCGAATCCGCTGAACACCCTGAAAATTGCCTGGAACGCCTCCGACGAGCAGGGCATGACCTTCTTCGACAAGCTGCGTAGCAGTGGCAAGCGGCTGATTTGCATCGATCCGATGCGTTCGGAAACCGTCGATTTCTTCGGGGAGTCGATGGAGTGGCTGGCCCCGCACATGGGCACCGACGTCGCACTGATGCTCGGCATTGCCCATACGCTGGTGGAAAATAACTGGCACGATACGACGTTCCTGGCACGCTGCACCACCGGTTACGCTCAGTTTGCTGAATATCTGACCGGTGAGCGCGACGGCGTGGCGAAAACCGCCGAATGGGCAGCCGACATTTGCGGTATTGATGCGGCGAAAATCCGCGAACTGGCGGAGATATTCCATCAAAACAGCACCATGTTGATGTCCGGCTGGGGGATGCAGCGCCAGCAGTTTGGCGAACAGAAGCACTGGATGCTGGTTACGCTGGCAGCCATGCTTGGGCAGATTGGCACCCCGGGCGGCGGTTTCGGTCTCTCTTACCACTTCTCCAACGGCGGGAACCCAACCCGACGTGCGGCGGTGCTGGCCTCAATGCAGGGCAGCGTTGCCCACGGGACCGATGCGGTGGATAAAATCCCGGTGGCGCGCATTGTCGAAGCGCTGGAAAACCCCGGCGCGCCGTATCAGCACAACGGCATGGACCGACACTTCCCGGATATCCGTTTTGTCTGGTGGGCGGGCGGTGCCAACTTTACCCATCACCAGGATACTAACCGCCTGATTCGCGCCTGGCAGAAGCCGGAACTGATTGTTATCTCTGAGTGTTTCTGGACCGCCGCCGCACGCCATGCGGACATCGTGTTGCCGGCAACCACCTCGTTCGAGCGTAACGATTTGACGATGACCGGGGATTACAGCAACCAGCATCTGGTGCCGATGAAGCGCGTGGTCGCGCCGCGCGATGAGGCGCGGGACGACTGGGAGGTGTTTGCCGAACTGAGTGAACGCTGGGAAGCGGGCGGCCGCGAGCGCTTCACCGAAGGCAAAAGCGACCTGGAGTGGCTGGAAACCTTTTACGAGATTGCCGGGCAGCGCGGCGCGAGCCAGCAGGTGACGCTTCCCCCGTTCCAGCAGTTCTGGGAAGCCAATCAGCTGATTGAGATGCCAGAGAGCGAGCAGAATGCGAAGTTCATCCGTTTCGCCGCCTTCCGCGAAGATCCGCAGGCCAATCCGTTAAAAACCGACAGCGGAAAAATTGAAATTTATTCACAGCGGATCGCCGGTTTCAATTATGCCGATTGCCCGGGGCACCCGACCTGGCTTGAGCCGGACGAGTGGCACGGTAATGCGCAGGCAGGGCAGCTACAGCTGTTGTCGGCGCATCCGGCACACCGTTTACACAGCCAGCTGAATCACACGCGGCTGCGCGAGAAATACGCGGTGGCGGGGCGTGAGCCGTTGACGCTGCATCCTGACGACGCGAAAGCGCGGGGCATTGTCGACGGTGACCTGGTACGCGTGTGGAACGGGCGAGGGCAAGTGCTGGCGGGCGCGGTGGTGACCGAGGGGATTCGTCCGGGCATTATCTGTCTGCACGAAGGGGCGTGGCCAGATCTCGATAATCAGGCCGGGGGTATCTGTAAGAATGGCGCGGTCAACGTGCTGACCAAAGATCTCCCGAGTTCGAAGCTCGGCAACGGTTGTGCGGGAAATACCGCGCTGGCGTGGCTGGAGAAATACCACGGGCCAGCGCCTACGCTTACAGCATTCGATCCGCCTGCCAACGCATAATCCAGGTCGGCTGCTGGGTTTCATCCTGCCATGCGCTGTCCTGAATACGGAACCCCAGCGCATGGTAGAAATTCACCGCCCGGCTGTTCTTCTGATACACCTCGAGGCTTAATTCCGGGTAGCGGTCGCAGACAAACGCGAGCAGCGCCCGGCCAATGCCGCGCCCGATACAGGCGGGTGCGACAAACAGCGCGCCGACAAAGCGCTGGTCCATCACGCTGATAAACCCCTGCACCACGCCGTCTTCTTCCCACACCCACGTATGCGCCGCGGGTAGATACACGTCACGCACCAGCGGCTCGCTCTCATGCCAGTAGCTTTCCTCAATAAACGGATGCGCGAATATGGTGCTCTCCAGCCACAGCGTCAGCAGGGGCTGGCGGTCGCTACTTTGCCATTTGCGGATCATCGTCGCCTCCCGGATGGCAGAAGCACGTGGTGACATGGTCGTTGACCAGCCCGCAGGCCTGCATAAAGGAGTAGCAGATGGTGGTGCCGACAAACTTAAAGCCGCGCTTTTTCAGCGCTTTTGCCAGCGCATCCGACGCCGGTGTGCTGGTGGGGATCTCGGCGAGCGTCGCGGGGTGCATGACCTGCGGATGGTTATCGACAAACGACCAGACGAAATCAGCGAACGGCTCACCGTTAGCTTCCATCGCCAGAAAGGCACGCGCGTTGCCGATGATGGCCTGAATTTTTCCCCGGTGGCGAATGATGCCCGCATTCAGCACCAGCTTTTCGACATCGGCGTCATCCATGGCCGCCACTTTTATAGGGTCGAAGTGGTGAAACGCGTCGCGATAGTTTTCCCGTTTTTTCAGCACCGTTATCCAGGACAGCCCGGCCTGCTGGCCCTCAAGGCAGATCATTTCAAACAGCTTTTGGTTATCCCGCTGAGCCACGCCCCATTCGCTATCGTGATAGGCCATGTAAAGTGGGTCCTGACTGACCCAACCGCAACGTTCCATCTCACTCTCCCACTTTTTTGATGTCGATGAAGAAATGTTCAACCTGCCTTGACGGCAGAAATAAAATGACAATATTTAGTAATACGCACTCGCGTAAAAAAATCATAACAACAATGCCGGATTCGGCTCTTTCGGAGTCGCCAATGAATATTAAAAGATGCAATGGCTACCGGGGGGGTATCTACCCGGCATCTGTTTTTGTGTGGATGTCACTTGCGACATCCGCTTTTGCCTGGCAACAGGAATATATCGTTACTGACCCACAAAGTAATATGCCGGAACGCTATACCTGGGATAGCGATCACCAACCGCGTTATGACGACATTCTGGCGGAACGCATCAGCGCGGCGCAAGTTCAGCCGGGTATGGCGATGAATCAACCCGATGATACCCCGCTGGATGCGACTCGCACGCTGAGCATGGTCTGGAATATTCCGTTATCCGCCCTGTTCACGACCGGGCCGGTGGCGAGCTGGCATTATGACGGGTCTGCTACTTCGACCTGGAATGAATTTGGCGACAGCGGGACCAGCACCACCGCGCTGACCGACCCGATGTGGCACGCCAGCAGCAGCACGCTAGGCTGGCGTCTCGATTCGCAGCCGCTGTGGGGCGTGCATCCGTGGGCGCAAATTAGCTACAACCAGCAGTTTGGCGATAATCAATGGAAGTCGCAGTCGGGCCTGAATCGCACCCCGACATCCACGCAGGACGGGAACTGGGTCGACGTCACCGTGGGGGCCGATATGCTGCTTAATCAGCATGTGGCGGCGTATGCGTCTCTGTCCCAGGCCGATAATATGAGTGAAGGCGCCAACTATCTCTACATCATGGGATTGAGTGCCCGTTTTTAACAAATCATTATCGCCATAAATACATCTTCAATTCCATTTCGTTACAGTAATGTCGCGCTCTGCCGTGATAGTTAACACTAACTTTTCCCGCGTTTTTATTTTGGCAATGTCATTCATTCCCCTCTCAATGCATTTCATTCCGCACTGACGGCAATTCATGCCTTTTTTACCCCACCTGAAATGCACTTCGTTATTTTAGCTGCAGTTAATTTTGATAAGGCCTCTACGCCCATGAATACTGCAATCCGTCCTTCTACCCGCTGGCTGACGCTGGTCGGCACCATCATCACCCAATTCGCACTTGGCTCGGTGTACACCTGGAGCCTGTTTAACGGCGCGCTGTCCGCCAAGCTCGATGAGCCTATCAGCCAGGTCGCGTTTTCCTTTGGTCTGTTGAGTCTCGGTCTGGCGATTTCCTCCTCCGTGGCCGGTAAACTGCAAGAGCGTTTTGGCGTGAAGCGCGTCACCATGGCCTCCGGGATCCTGCTTGGCTTAGGCTTCTTCCTCACCGCACATGCTAACAATCTGATGATGCTGTGGCTGAGCGCCGGGGTGCTGGTTGGTCTGGCGGACGGGGCGGGTTATCTGCTGACGCTGTCCAACTGTGTGAAATGGTTCCCGGAGCGTAAAGGCCTGATTTCCGCGTTTTCCATTGGCGCGTATGGTCTGGGTAGCCTGGGCTTCAAATTCATCGACAGCCAGCTGCTGGCGAGCGTTGGCCTGGAAAAAACCTTCATCATCTGGGGCGCCATTGTGCTGGTGATGATTGTGTTCGGCTCAACGCTGATGAAAGACGCGCCGCTGCAGGAAGTGAAAACCACCAACGGTGTGGTAGAGAACGACTTCAGCCTCGCGCAGTCAATGCGTAAACCACAGTACTGGATGCTGGCGGTGATGTTCCTGACAGCCTGCATGAGCGGTCTGTACGTGATTGGTGTGGCGAAAGATATTGCCCAGGGCATGGTGCATCTGGACGTGATGACGGCGGCAAACGCGGTCACCGTGATTTCCATCGCCAACCTGAGTGGCCGTCTGGTGCTCGGTATTCTGTCTGACAAAATTGCCCGTATCCGTGTGATCACCATCGGTCAGGTGATTTCTCTGGTCGGCATGGCGGCGCTGCTGTTCGCCCCTCTGAATGCAACGACCTTCTTCGCCGCGATTGCCTGTGTGGCCTTCAACTTCGGCGGCACCATCACCGTGTTCCCATCGCTGGTGAGTGAGTTCTTCGGCCTGAACAATCTGGCGAAAAACTACGGTGTGATTTATCTCGGCTTCGGGATTGGCAGCATCTGTGGGTCGATCATTGCGTCACTGTTCGGCGGTTTCTACGTGACCTTCTGCGTTATCTTCGCGCTGCTGATTCTGTCTCTGGCGCTGTCGACCACTATTCGTCAGCCTAATCGCGAAGTGTTTGAAGAGGCTCATGCCTGATATTGAAGGGCATAACCTCAGTCGCTAACACATTCCTGCCATAAATCTTTCGATCCGGGCTATTATTTTTGTAAATATTGCCCGGATCACACTTCCTGATGACACTTTTCTCCCGCGCTATGGTCTACTCACTGCGCTTATAGACGTTTCTGATAACTGTTCCTTACGCGATTCCTTAATCTACTTACTATCATGCCGATAGCTAAGTCGGTTTTTTGTGCCCCTTCTCCCAGGGTTTTTGCTCGTATGAATTATATTAAATCTTTAACGCAACAACGGCTGTGTCTGTTCCTTGCGGTCTACATCGGCCTGTTCCTGAACGGTGCGGTGCTGGTTCGTCGTCTGCTGGGCTACTTCGAAGATTTCTCGGCAACAAACGGCATTTTTGCCGTCATTGAACTCTTTGGCTCCGTTCTCATCACCTTCTTCTTACTGCGCCTGCTGTCACTCTTAGGCCGCCGACCGTGGCAAGTCCTTACTTCGCTGGTGGTGATCATTTCCGCTGCCGCCAGTTATTACATGACCTTTATGAACGTGGTCATTGGCTACGGGATCGTGGCCTCGGTGATGACCACCGACGTTGACCTGTCCAAAGAAGTGATGGGTCGTGGCCTGATGATGTGGACCGTGCTGGCAAGCTTGCCGCCGCTGTTCTTCATCTGGAGTAACCGTTGCCGCTATACGCTGCTGCGCCAGTTACGTACCCGCGGTCAGCGCGTGCGCAATATCGGCGTGGTGCTGATGGCCGGGCTGCTGGTCTGGGCGCCGATTCGTTTGATGGATCGCCATCAAAAACAGGTCGAGAAAACGTCTCAGGGTGATGCGCCGAGCTACGGTGGCGTCATTGCCAATTCCTATCTGCCATCCAACTGGGTGTCGGCTCTCGGGCTGTATGCTTGGGCGCAGGTCGATGAATCATCCGACAGTCGCTCCTTGATTAACCCGGCGAAAAAATTTACCTATGTGGCACCGGGTAAAGAGCTCGATGACACCTACGTGGTGTTCATCATCGGCGAAACTACTCGCTGGGATCACATGGGCATTCTGGGCTATGACCGGGATACCACACCGAAGCTGGCTCAGGAGAAAAACCTGGTCGCCTATCGCGGCACGTCCTGCGACACCGCGACCAAGCTGTCATTGCGCTGCATGTTTGTACGTCAGGGTGGGGCAGAGGATAACCCTCAGCGTACCCTGAAAGAGCAGAACGTGTTTGCAGTGTTGAAACAGTTGGGCTTTAGCTCAGACCTGTTCGCCATGCAGAGTGAGATGTGGTTCTACAGCAATACCATGGCCGACAATATTGCTTATCGTGAGCAGATTGGCGCCGAGCCGCGTAACCGTGGTAAAGACGTGGCGGACAAACTGCTGCTGCCTGAAATTGCGCAGTCGCTGGAAAAACACCCTGACGGCAAGCATTTGATCATCCTGCACACCAAAGGGTCGCACTGGAGCTACTACCAGCGTTACACCCGCGATTTCGCTAAATGGCAGCCTGAGTGTGTGGGCATCAATGATTACTGCAGCAAGAAAGAGCTGATCAACGCGTATGATAACTCGGTGCTGTACGTGGATACCTTTATCAGTGACGTGCTGGATCAGCTGCGCGACAAGAAGGCCATCGTCTTCTATGCCGCCGACCACGGTGAGTCGATCAACGAGAAAGAGCACCTGCACGGTACGCCGCGCAACCTGGCTCCGCCTGAGCAGTTCCGTGTGCCAATGTTGGTGTGGATGTCCGATAAGTATCTGGAAAACCCGGCGCATGAGCAGGCGTTTAAGCAGTTGAAGAAAGAAGCCGACATGAAGGTGCCGCGTCGTCACGTGGAACTGTATGACACCATCATGGGTTGCCTCGGATACACTTCGCCAGACGGCGGGATTAACGAGAATAACAACTGGTGTCACGTCCCGGCTAAAAGCCAGTAACACGACGGCGAGTTTCTCGCCGATTGACAAGGCTTTTGCTGAAAAGGGATTGACGGGGTCGAATCGCAGCAGTAACATTCGGCCCGCATCGGCGAGTAGCGCAGCTTGGTAGCGCAACTGGTTTGGGACCAGTGGGTCGGAGGTTCGAATCCTCTCTCGCCGACCACATTCGAAAAAGCCCGCTTATTTAAGCGGGCTTTTTTACG
>Ga0079104_1000942_pt1 | contig 23120 bp, 21 predicted proteins | sample MedtruBG_FD_76829 | JGI IMG/M metagenome (GOLD analysis project Ga0079104, IMG submission 76829) | Root nodule microbial communities of legume samples collected from California, USA - Medicago truncatula BG | ecosystem: Host-associated > Plants > Roots > Nodule | place: USA: California...
TATCAGACTTTTCTATTAATGTTACGGAAATGTTTCGAGATCCAGCTTTCTATAAAGCTTTTAGAGAAAAGGTTATTCCAATTTTAAAGACGTATCCATTTATTAGAATTTGGCATGCAGGATGTTCAACAGGTGAAGAGGCATACTCTATGGCCATTTTGCTTCAGGAAGAAGGATTGTATGAACGAGTTCAGATATATGCAACTGATTTTAATAATAAAGTGTTGAGAAAAGCTGAAAGTGGTATTTTTAAAATAGATGATGTAAAAGAGTATACATATAATTATCAGAAAGCAGGAGGGACTGCTTCCTTTTCTGATTATTATACCGCAAAGTACGATTCTGTTATATTTGAAAGTTCACTTAGAAAAAAGATTACTTTTGCTGAACATAATTTAGTTACAGATGGAGTATTCGGAGAAATGCATGTTATTATATGTAGAAATGTGCTGATATATTTTAATAAGGAATTGCAAAGTAAAGTGATAAAGTTATTTCATGATAGTTTGGGGAATGGATGTTTTCTCTGTTTAGGTTTAAAAGAAAATATTAAGTTTTCAAGTAATTCAGAAGATTTTGATGTTTTCTGTGATGATAAAAAGATATATCGAAAGAAATACACCATTTAATCTTATAGTACTAACTTAAGGATAAGCTCACGGAAATGGGGATGATAATATGAAATATAGAGCAATAGTTATAGGCGCTTCAGCAGGTGGAATGGATGCAATAAAGGAAATATTAATTACTTTACCAAGAAGCTTTGCAGCTCCAGTAATAATTGTGCAGCATTTAAATTCGCATTCTAATGGATATATTGTAAAATACCTCAAAGAGTTATGTAAAATTAATGTTAAGGAAGCTGATGAAAAGGAAGGCATACTTCCTGGAAACGTCTATATTGCTCCACCAAATTATCATCTCTTAATAGAAAAAGATGAAACGTTATCACTTACAGTTGACAATAAAGAAAATTATTCAAGACCATCAATTGATGTTTTATTTGAATCAGCAGCAGAAGTTTATAGATACGAATTAATAGGAATTATATTAACAGGGGCTAATAAGGATGGAAGCAATGGCCTAAGAAGAATCAAAGAATTGGGCGGGATTACAATGGTACAAGATCCTGATACTGCGGAAGTATATTTTATGCCTAAGTCAGCCATTAGTACTACAGAAGTAGATTATATATTAACTTTAGATAAAATTAACGCAAAAATAATTGAGTTAGTGGGGGAGAGTAATGAAACAAAGTAACAATACTAACATATTAATTGTTGATGATAGACAAGATAATTTATTGGTGTTAGAAAGCTTATTAGAAGATATGGAGTGTAATATTATAAAGGCAACATCAGGAAATGAAGCATTAAGTTTAATGCTCGATTATGAATTTGCACTTGTACTTTTAGATGTTCAAATGCCAGAAATGGACGGATTTGAAACAGCAGAATTTATGAGGATGAATTCAAAAACACGCTATGTTCCTATAATATTTGTAACAGCAATAAGTAAGGAGAAGATGTGTATATTTAAAGGTTACGAAAAGGGAGCTGTAGATTATCTTTTTAAACCTATAGAACCGATTATCCTTCAAAGTAAAGTTAGAGTGTTTTTAGAGCTATATAATCAAAAGAAATTAGTTGAGGAGCAAACGAAGCTGCTTGAATTAAAATTAAAGGAGTTATCTGATCTTAAGGAAGCTAACTTTAAGCTAGAGAATCTTTCAACATTAGATGGGCTTACTGGTATTTCAAATAGAAGAAGCTTTGACAATTATATAGAGACAAGCCTTAGAAGTTGTGTGCGATCACAGAAGCCAATATCTTTAATAATGGCTGATATTGATTTTTTCAAAGGATATAATGATAATTATGGGCATCTTAAAGGTGATGATTGTCTTACTAAAGTTGCAAAGACTATTACAGCTAGCATAAAACGTCCATTAGATTTTGCAGCAAGATATGGTGGAGAAGAATTTGCAGTAATATTACCAGAAACTGATATTGAAGGGGCAAAGGTTATAGCAGAGGTAATAAGAAAAAATGTTGAAGGATTAAAAATTGCCCATGAGCACTCTAAATCATCACCTTATGTTACATTGAGCTTAGGAATTGCAACAATATATACTAACATAGAAATTTCCTCTAACAGGCTTATTGAGAGTGCAGATAAAGCACTATATAGGGCAAAATCTAATGGTAGAAATATTGTAAGTACTTAATTATAATCTATGCATAAGAAACAAAGAATATGGAGAAGTATTCGATTCACTAAGAATTGATAGAATATTTGTAATATCCATAGATTAAGCAACAGCAGGTACATAGTTAGTAAAAGGGATAGTAGAATGAGGGTGGTAAAATTGCTTAAAAAGAAGATGTCCTTATTTAAATGTAGAGAGGGAATGTATTTAGCTGAAGATATAACACATGGTGGTACCAAGATAGTTTCAAAAAATACAATATTGAATTCGTATATTATTGAAAAATTAATAAATATGGGTCAGTATAGCGTGTATGTGTACATCTCAGAACATGAAGAATGTAGCGGTATAATAAAAGAGTTTAATGAAGACTATAATCTCAACTTAAACATAATTAGGAAAGTGATACGTGAATTAATTTCAACAAGTAAAGTTAATCTTAATAATGTTAGACAGGTATGCAAATCAATAATAAGATATTTGAATGAACCAAATATTGTAATAGAATGCTTGAATTCTATAAAGAGAACAGATGAATATACTTATATTCATTGTATGAATGTAGGTATATATTCTATGCTTATAGCCAAGTGGGTTAACTTGCCATTAGATTCTATCAACGATATAATCCAATCTGGAATTTTGCACGATATTGGTAAGACAAAAATAACTAATAAGATATTAAATAAACCTAATAAATTGACAAATGAAGAATTTGATCAAATGAAAAAACATCCAGTACTGGGTTATGATTTAATGGATCAATATAATATGGTTAATCAGAATATAAAGAACGCAATACTTATGCACCATGAAAGACTTGATGGTTCTGGTTATCCACTTGGAAGACGTGAAAAAGATATTACTTTATATGCGAAAATTATTGCTGTAGCCGATACATTCGATGCTATGACTTCAGACAGAGTATATAAAAAGGGGACAATTCCGTTTGAGGCTTTTAAGATGTTCATGACAGATGGGTTAAAGCAATATGACATTCCAATTGTTTTCGCACTTTTAGAAAATTTAACTCCTTATTATATTGGTATGAGAGCAATACTAGAAGATGGTAGAGAAGGAAAAATAATATATATACCTCCAAATGACATATTAAGTCCTATCATAAAAATTGATGATATGTTCATAGATATTTCAAGAGAAAAGAATATAAAGATAGCTAATATTTTAAGTAATATGGAGTAAATAATAAAAAAAATCGGTAGCTAAGGAGGGAATTGGCTACTGATTTATTCAAGTATTGTATTTTATTCTAAATCAGAAGAAGAGTACATGATGAAAATTAGGTATAAAAAGTTTTAATAGCATAAAACTGAACAAAAAAATTTTATAAGTGACATTAGGAGTTTCGGTTTAAATGAAGTAGATTTAAAACAGAGTGACTTTTTAAAAGAACTATTAGAATTATATTAAATAACGTTAACAATAAGGTTTCTAGAAAGATTACCGAAATAAATGTAGAAATGATAAGAATATTAGTTTTAAAATCCCAAATACATGAAAATGACGTAATACTATCAAGAGAAATATACAATCGCCAAAGTAACTGAAAAGTGAAAAAGACAGTGAGTAATAAAAACATTTGGAGGGATTTTCATGAATAAAAGTTCTATAATGACTATAGAAGAAAAATGTATAGGTTGCAATAAGTGCATAAGAACCTGCCCTATACATGGAGCTAACGTTTCAAGAGAAGTAGCTGGTGAAAGTAAGATTTATGTGGATCAAGAAAGATGCATCAGTTGTGGAAAATGTATTGAAGTTTGTGAGCATAAAGCTAGAGATTTTTCAGATAGCACCAATAATTTTTTCGAAGATTTAGCTAATGGAATTAAAATAACAGTGGTAGCAGCTCCTGCCATTAAAGTTAACTTTAAGAACTATAAAAAGCTTTTTGGATACTTGAAATCTTTAGGCGTTTCTATAATTTATGATGTGTCTTTTGGAGCAGATATTACTACTTGGGCATATTTGAAATCGATAAAAGATAATAAACTTTCATCTATTATCGCGCAACCTTGTCCGGTTGTAGTAAACTATATCGAAAAGTATAACCATGAATTAATAGATAAATTAGCGCCTATTCATAGTCCTGTAATCTGTACAGCTATTTACTTAAAGAAATATAAGAATGTAAATGATAATATAGCATTTTTATCACCCTGCATTGGTAAGTCAATAGAGATTAATGATAAAAATACAAATGGATATATAAAGTATAATGTAACATATAAAAAGCTTGTGGAATACCTAGAAAATAAAAATGTTAATCTGAATAGTTACGATGAAGTTGAATTTGATAATATTGATGCTTCATTAGGGGCTATTTATAGTTTACCTGGAGGACTAAAAGCAAATGTTAAAGCTAGGACTAATGATTTTTGGATACACCAAGTGGAAGGTCATCAAGAGGTAGTAGAATACCTAAATGTATATCTTGATAGATTAAATTCACTACAGGAGATTCCGAATTTAATTGACATTTTAAGTTGTAAAAATGGATGTAACCTCGGAACAGCATCAGTGAGTGGTTTAAATGTATATGATGTTGAAAAACAGTTCTTAGTCATAAAGAATAAAAAGCTTAATGAGAAGGGCAGTCTATTCAATAAAAGGATTAAATTTATCGATAAATATTTTGATAAAAACCTTAAACTAAATGATTTTACAAGGAAATATGATAAAGAACAAATTAGGCAGATTAATGAACCGTCCGAAAGTGAGTATAACAAAATATTTAACGATATGATAAAAGTTACATATACAGAAAGAAATTATAATTGTTGTGCTTGTGGTTATGATAGTTGCAAGGAAATGGCAAAATTAATATATAATAATATAAATTCAAAAGAAAACTGTATTTATTATATTAAGAAGAAGATAGATTTAGAATATAAAGTTCTGGAAGAAAAAAGTAACGAATTAGAGTATGCTATGAATAATTTAAAATTACTAGCTGACGAAAGGAAAAGCAAGTCTGATAATATTTTGGAATTTGCAAACAATTTGATAAGATCTATAGATGAAGTTAGCAAAGGAAACGAGGAAACAGCATCGACAATACAAATTATTTCAAAAGAATTAGATGAGATGGTAGATACTTCAAATTACTTAAAACAAAATGTAGACTTAATGAATGAAAAGCTATCTAAATTTACAGATGCTTCAAATAATATTGTGGATATTTCAGAACAGACAAATTTACTCTCACTAAATGCGGCAATAGAGGCAGCTAGAGCAGGTGAGCAAGGAAAAGGATTCGCGGTTGTTGCGGAAGAAGTAAAGAAATTGGCAGAGCAATCTAAGACTACCGCTCAATCAACTAGAAATGAAGAATCTGAAATGTTGCAAGCAATTTTGAAGGTTGTTGAAATATCAGATTTACTTGAGACTAAGATGAATCACATAAATGATGAAATAGTAACTATATCTGGAACTATCCAAGAAATAGCAGCTAAGAGTCAAGAGATAGTTGATGTTTCAGAAGAATTGATAAGTAAAGAGAATAATTAGTATTTGTAAGATAGACTTTATATGGCTTGCAGGTATAGGTATCTTTACTGGATTTACTTTCTTGCCTCCACCTAGGCCACTTCCTACAGGTTGTGAAGTGGAATGTGGGAAGGGTATTAGAAATTTTACAATCCTTCGCGTTAGAACTGGTACTACTGTAAATGTACGCGTAAGTGCATGAGCACAGCGAGTACGGCATGTGAAATGGCGATATTAGACAATGATCTAGCTATATCAACATGTCATGTTGAGGAGATTGAATAATTAATTCTTAAAGAGTTGTTGCATAATAATTTTTTTTAGAATTGTTGTGTTGCAGCTCTTTCTTAAATTATATAAAAAAACGACACTGCAATATGTCGTTTAAGAGAATTCTAGACTACCTTCACAAATGATTATAATTATATCTCCATAGTTTAGAGGTTTTATAGTGTATTTGCGAGAGTTGGGTTCGAATCGAATTAATTCTTGTATTAATTGATTACTGTCAATTATAAAAAGCATAGCTCTGCCAGAAGAATTATTTTCAACATTATAATCAATGCTAGTTGATAATCCTGAATCTTTTAAGGTATACATCCCTTGAGGCAAAGTTTTAGTAGCGGCAAAGGAGTCTATTGTACTTATACTAAATAATAAAAATAAAAAAATAGAAAATATAGAAATAAATTTTTTCAATATTATTGGCCACCTTTCAGTATTCTTATAATAAGTAATTAAATTAATTGCTTTTTTAGTATTTGTAATTCAAGAGGAAATATTCAAAGCTTAAATTGTTAAGGAAAATGGTGCACAATATTAAAATTAGATAAATTGTAGATTTCAAGCAGCAGTTAATGAAAATCATGTTCTTTGGAAATTAGATAATGTGGTATTTACTTGATGTGCTATAATAGATTTGGCATAAGTAAGATAAAATGAGTAAATCTAGGAGGTATATATGATTGAAGGATTAAGCCATATTACTTTTACTGTTAGAAATGCAGATAAAACTGCTGAATTATTTAACAAAATATTTAACGCTAAAGAGATTTATTATAATGGCGAAAAAAGACATTCCTTATTTAAAGAACGCTTTTTTGTGGTTGGAGGTCAATTTATAACTGTTATACAAGACAGAAATACGATTAACAGAACTTATCATCATGTAGCATTTAAAATATCAAATTCCGATGTAGAGAGTTATTTGGAAAAGATTAAAGATCTTGGCCTAGAATTAAAGGAGCCTATGAAGAGAATTCTAGGTGAGGAATATTCTATATATTTCTATGATTATGATAATAATTTATATGAGCTTCACACAGAAACATTGGGAAAAAGATTGGAATCATATAGAGAGTGTAATGAATAGAAGATTAAAATATCGCATATTCAAAAAAAATTGAATAAGATAAAATATGAATCAAGGATATTAATAGCAGAGTACATATATTTAAGTAAATGTGAAAACTTTAGATTTTCCGAAACAGCTTACAGGCTAAAAGATGGCAAAAGAGTTATAGCTTTATATTATGCTAGTACTGTAAGACTACCACTCTTTTAAGAAATATTACTATATAACAAATATATTATAAATTAAAGAGTGCGTAACAAATATAAATACATATAAATCAATGTAAGAGTAGTTTACAATTTTGTTAATATATGTTACGATATAGTCGTAAGAGTTAGCGAGATTAGTTGGGTGTTCATTTAAACATTTCCGAATAAGGGAAGTAGAGAGAAATAATTATTCCCATTTCCCTTATTCTCGAATATGCAAATATAAAAGCTCGAATATTTACATATAAGTTATATATAAGATATCATGGAAATTATTAAGACTAATTGTGTTTTTAATTTTAAAAGTAGTAGTTAGGAGGAATCTAACTACTACTTATTTTGGCTTTAATTTACTATAATTTTAGAACTTATGGTATAATGTGGTTAAAAATTGCTGAGAAAGGCGATGTGAATATGTGTGGAGCAAAATATAGTTTAATGAAGCCATTAACTGGGCTTTTTATAGGAGCTATGTGTATAATATATCATCAACAAATTGAAGGATTAGTTGAAAAGGCTTTAGGCTTATTTGGAGATATTATATATTTAGCCAAATCCTTGCTCCTATCATTATAAAGAATTTTGGAGTAGAATAAGGAGTAAGTAGTAAAAGTAGGTTAGGTAGAGGCAATTAGATTATGTTTTATTTTAGTGCGAAGACATTATTTGTTGATATTTCTACTTAATAATTCAACAATATACATGCTAATAAATTATCTATTATATTGTTAAAATAAAAGCAGCAGTAAGGAGGTTTCTAACTGCTGCTTTTTTATAAGAACGAAAGGTAATATAAATTTTTTGTTAATGCACATAAAAGATTAACACGACATGGAGAAAATGCCGGTTGTATTAATTAATATATTGTAGAGTAGAAATAAATGTTACAGAAATAAAAATGTATAGTTTTGTAAGTGACTATAATTTTCAATAGAGATAGAGATCATACAAGAAATACAATCCCTTTAAGTTTAAGTATATATGCATATATACGAACCATGAATACCCAACCGCTATTATTGTATTGGATATTATGGAAAAAAGAACAAAAGACAGTAAATTTTTAATTAATTAATTGTCTTTTTATAGTTTTCCAAATCATCAAAAAATGATCAATTATAATATTAGTAAATTTCTAATATTTATACTATGGATTATTTGAGTTTCATATAATATAATATTCCACAACAGCATTAAGGTGGTGATTTTGTTTTATGAAGGATGTAACTATAGATACAATAAGAGATCTTCCAGAAGACGAGCAAGAAACAATTTTACATTTAGCAGAAATATTTGAGGGTGAAGAAGATATCATTAACGAGTATGTTAAGAATGAATTGATTGATATATAGTATGGAAATCTTTATGTCAGTATGGTAAAATAATAACGATCCATTGTAAAAGCAAAGAATACATAAAAGAAATGCAGCTCTTGAGTTAGCTGCATTTTCATCATGGTATAAAAGATATTTATTAATATATATTATTTTATAATGTTATATTATTACCACTATATTATCAACAAGCATCAATAAAGGTAGATTGAGCAAGATACTTAATCTACCTTTATTTTTTTGCACAAAAGTAGAGATAGCAAAAGAACCAGGTGAATGATAGTAAGCTATCTCTCTTAGACTAATATGAAATCATATTATAATTATTAACTCAGTTTGAGTAAAATATACAACAAAATAAAAAGGCAGCAGCCGAAGCTGCCACCAGTCCATTTTGCATAATTATTATAATCTAAACTAATTATTGAGGTCAAGAAATATAAAATAAACAATATATGGTATAATTAATTCATAATGATATTTTATGAAGAAATAAGTATTCTTTAACTAAAGTAAGCATGGGGGAGATATTTATGTGTACGAGTTTTATTTATCGAGGGCAAGATACAATTATTGGAATGAATTTTGATAACAATGGCATGAAATATTCTATTGATACTAAAAATCCTAACTGGTTTATTGTACAAGTTGATGGAGGACGTGGAAAATATCCATCATTTGGAGTGGATTGTTTTGGTAGGTTCTTTAATAATCTTGTAGTTAATTCAAATGGAAAAGGTTTATACAGGAGGCCAAGCAAAAAAGTTACGCACACAACTAAACTTATAATAGATATACTTAAAGGAGTTATTTGTACTGAAAACTTAGGAGAATATTTAAAAAGTGTTGAAGTTGTTAATACACCAGATTGGAGTTGTCATAATATGATTTGCGACTCCAATGGCAGTGTTTGGGTAGTAGAACCTGGTCGTGGTAGCATAAGTAATCAAGCAAAATCTTCACCATTTTTTGTTATGACAAATTTTTCATTATGGGATTATTTACATGAAAATGCTGAATGTAATTGTGATAGATTTAAGGCAGTATCAAGTGCATTTGAAAAATCAGAACAAGTAAATGTTGAAACGGCATTTAGTATACTTAATTCTGTAAATCAAAGAAATGGAGAGTGGGTCACTACATTTTCCATGGTCTACTCAAAGAATTTTAATACAGTCTATTATTGTTTAGATGGTAATTTTAATGAAAGGTTTGAATATAAGTTTTTATGTGATAAAAGTGAATTATAATTAATACACAATATGTAGAAACTGCGTAGCAGTTAATTCATATAATGTTTTTGGAAAATTGAATAATACGATGTTTACAAAATATGTTATATATAGTAAGTAATGATGTAATACTTAGAATTTATGAGTATTGCACTAGTATAAATAATTACGAACACATATGGTTGAGAGGTGAATCTTTATGATCTTAGAACATAGGTTAGGGAAATCAATTTTATTTACTATTGCATTTGGTGCGATTTCTGGCGTCATTTTAGGAATTACCAAAATAGAAATGCCTATTTGGGGATATGCAATTTTGGGCGGAACTTTAGTATCAATATTGACTGGTATACATATCTGCGACAATAAAAAATAAACAGTACCAATTTTGTTATAAGACGTAACAGTAAATTTTTATGTAACATAGCAAATATAGCGAATTAAATGAGTAAAAAAAGATTATGTTAATATATTGACAGTTATATTAACGTTTATAATTGCTCACATTATTTATAACTTAACAGGATTTCATTATAATTTTTCTGAAGGAATATTAAATTTAAAATTATTAATTGATTTGGGATTATGGTTGCTAATATACGTACCAGTTAATATAATTCTTGATAAAATATTATTGTCCAAAGGAAAATGATTTACTAAAGGTCATAGTCATTATAATAAAATAAAAGATATAAGTTCACAATTTTCTTAAATTATGAATCAATAAAAATAAATAACAAATTGTAAAATCGTATTATTCAAGATGAACTGCACCCTGTCAAGTAGACAGTGAAAATAATAAAAATAGTTCTTTGAAAAGTGAATAATACAGTATTTCAAAGATATGTTGTAATAAGGATGTACTTACAAAATTAAATTATAAGAATAACATAATAAACATCAGATAAGAAAATGTGAAATTAATATTTCTAATGGATTATTATATAAATGATAGTAGGGAGGAAGAATATATGCAGCAGAGAAAGATGAAAATAGGTTTGGTTACTTTTATAGTGATTATTAGTATATTTCTTGTATATTTTAAATATTTTTCCATAGGGAAATTAGGTACTACTAGTATTAATCCTATTATTGATTCAAGTAATATAGAACAATTGCCAAAAAACTTTCGTATATGCAATAGTTATATAAAAGATGACGTGGTACAAAATTTAATTGGATTATCTGATTTAAACATTTCTGGAAGTGGACAGTTTTCAGAAAATAGTCTAGATCTAATAAGAAAGGAAATAGATAGTAATTCTATAATTATTGTAGATTTAAAACAAGAGGATCATGGATTTATAAATGGCACACCGATAAGTTGGGTAAATAAGAAGAATACATCCAACAAAGGATTAACTAAAGAACAAATATTAGATAATGAAAATAACAAGTTGAGTAGTATTGAAAATAACAAAGAAATATCAATTCAAAACCAAAAATTAATACCTACAAAGATACAAAATGAAAATGAATTAGTTGAGAATAAGGGAATGTCTTATATACGTATACCGGTCACAGATAAAGAAAAACCAAGTGATGATGTGGTTGATTATTTTGTGCAATTTGTTCAATCTTTACCTCAAAATACATGGGTGCATTTTCATTGTGAAGAGGGACTGGGGAGAACAACTACCTTTATGGTAATGTATGATATTATGAAAAATGCTAAAAGAGTTAACCTCGATGATATAATGAATAGACAAGTTTTAATTGGTGGACAAGACTTGCTAGATGATAAAGTTAATACATCTACAAATGCAAAAGAAAGAGCTGAATTTATAAAAAAATTCTATGAATATGCACTTCAAAATGATGGTAACTTTAAGATTACATGGTCTCAATGGTCAAAAACTACTTAAAATTTTATAAATAAGTATGAAGCATAATTAATTAGAATATTGTATATCAGAAATGAATTTGCAGTGTTTTTTATATATTAAAATACTGCGTAATACTAAAATGCTAAGTAGTTTGTAGATTTTGAAATTTAAGATGTAAAAGATAATTGACCACTACCTACTATTATAACTTTATAACCATATTGCATTGGATTTAAGACATATTGCAATGAGTTTGGCTGAAAGCGTATAGATTGCTCCATTACCAACTATCGCGATTCTGTAGTCAGGCTTAAGTGGTAATAAATTATATTTCCCAGATTTAGGGCCTAATTGTATAGTTTGAATTTGAAGTTGGTTTTCATCATAAAGAAGTATATAAACATTATCTTTCGGAGATACATTTTGAACACTATAAGTATTTTCTGGTGAAAAATTAAAATCAGCTGCTTTATAAACACCCTCTTTAAAAATGTTAGAAGCAAATGTGGAAAGTGTCAGATTAAATAACAAAAATATTGAAATTAAAAATAAAAGTATAAATTTTTTCATAGTATAACCGCCTTAAGGTTTTAGTATAAACAACAAATATGAATAATCTTATTATGTGAAATTTAAAATTAAATATTCAAATTTCAGGTTGGTGACTTAACGGAAAGAGTTTACTACACGATTCTAACATAAAACGCAATACTAAATAAGTGCAAAATAAGAATAAACTATAAATATTATAAAAGGAGACTATAATGGAAGTTAATTCAATTAAGACTATCGTTTCTACAAACTTCAATCAAGCTGAAGATGTTATAAGAAAAGATATAGAAAACTTGCTTGAAAACTATAAAATTGAACTGAAATCTTTGAGTAAGATGATAGGAGTAGATTATGTTTGGTTGAAAGATTATATGAATGGAAAAAATAAATTATATGATTTTTTTACCAATATCGTAAATTCTGGTGAGAATAGTGAAGAGAGTTTGAAAAATTCCAATATTCCGAACCCTTCGCATTTATGCAACATAATTTTCATGCTATCTGAAGGGATAGCGATGGTAAATCAAGATGACCGAGTTAAAGGAGTAATAGATGTGCTAATAGGTGAGTTTGAAATTAGCTATGAAACATTAGCTATATATTCAGGACTTGAGCTAGGAGATTTGCAAAGTTTTATGAATGATACTAATTCTGTTTCCTGTGAGAAAAAATATAAGTTAGCAGTAGCAAGTCTATTTTTGCATTATTTATGTAAACAGCCATCAAACTAATTAATTACCTTCTTATAAAATATAATAGTAAATTATTGTGAAAGAGAGGATTAAAACTATGCTAGCACATGTTGGGACGGCGAAGATTGAAATAGAAAGATTAATTTAAAGAAAGTTTGAATATACAGATGATGAAAATATGTTGAAATATTGAATTAGTGATCCTGAGATTCAATCACTGTATTCCAAATTAGTTTATAGTACAAGGAAGAGGAGAAAGAACTACTTGATAAATATATAAGTTCCTATGATAAAAGTGATTACTATAGATAGGCTGTTATTAAATATGGTTTCGATAAAATGAATTTGCATAAAGTTCAAATATGCCACAAATCAATAAATATACCATCTCGCAAAGTTATCGAGAAATGTGGATTCGTTTATGAATGAACATTACGAGATTTCTTTTACCAAAATGGAGAATATATAGACAGATTGTATTATTCAATTTTGAAAGATGAATTTATACCAAAGTAATTAACTTTTTATATGGTCTTCTTAACTTGGGTATGTTTTTATAATCTAAATTCATATTGAACTACTTAGTTTTCTATTAAAATATAAACAAGTTTAAAGGCAATAAACATTATTACAAAGTGTTTATTGCCTTTTTCTCATGCCAATTTATTAGAATCATCAGTAGAACTCTCTGTATCAATAGCCACCCCAAGTTTAGCTGATATTATGGTATTTAACTTATTAATTGAACTTGATAAACTAACGATTTGTTTCTCTAAGCGAATTAGCAAATATGCAGATACCGCAACTGGAAACCCATTATTAACAATAAGGTTAATTAACTCATTTACTTCCATAAATCCATCACCTCCTATAAGGGATATATGAAATAAAATATATTAGTTTATATTTAGGAAATAAATAATTATCTAAAGTTAAAATAGATAAAATAAATTATTGCGTACCGCCTCGCCTTCATTTACAATATGGTTATGATAATAATCTATGGCAATATCAGCTATTGTACTGATACATACATTAAGATCTGGAGGGATACTCTTTAATTCATTTATGTTTCTTATGGTAGAACTTCTAAGGGTGTAGCTTCTTTTAATATTTGGAGTTTCACCATCAACTGCAGGAGTGGCACCATTAGGAAGTGGAGTTCTTCTATTATCAAATAAGTCTTTTGTAGAGTTTAAAGTATTTTTTATTTCTATGGAATTAGTTATATTATCTTGAAAATCGCTGTTACTAGTTGAAGCTGTATTAGTTTGAATATTATTTTGAAGATCTTTTTGAATTGCAGTGTTATTAGATTTACATTCAGAATTAGTTTGAATAGTATCAGAATCATCATCAAAAGAGAATGAAAGTATACAGTCACCAGCTATAGGAGTTTCACTAGTAAATCCATATACTTCACCTTCATCATATTCAAAATCATTTTTAGGAACCTTAGATGTTTTTCTTCTAGCCATAAATTATATACCCTCCTTAGCAGTATTTTATGTATCTTCGTAAAAGATATATGGTTATTTATTAGAGATTCTAAAATTCTTAAGAATTTATATATAATGATCCTAATTGCAGCATAGCTGCTTTTTTTCAAGATATATATTTATTAGAATTTTAGAATAAAAGAACTTAAGAATAACGGAATTTAAGAATATTAGAACTTAAGAATATAAGAATTTGCTTGTAAAATGCGGGCTAGGAGATTAGACATACAAACTTAATCATGATTTTAATGTTATATTATAAAACATATGCCCATAATAGCAGCTGCTAAATTTTAAAGCTGTAAATAAATTATTGGAGTGTGTTGTAAAAATGATTAGAGATGAAATTAAACTTAATTTAGAAGAATGGGAGGTCTTTGATAAAAAGCAAATAGCTTTAGCAATAGTAGAAGTATTTTCAGATTTAAATACAGATTATAATTACTATTGCAATCTTCATAAACAGGATAAATCATGTAAATTAAATATTGATGATACGCGTAAAGAAAATCTTGAATTTAAAATCGAAAGGATTGGATTAATGAGACGATAAATTTAAGGTATAAACATAAGGTATTATTTTGTTCCTTAAACTTGAATATTGATAAAAAGCCCTTGCATTTTGAAAATTTATTGATAGATAATGGTTCACCTGCTACCCTAATAAATAGTGATTATATTCATTTTGATGGTAATGAAGAGCTTATTAATGTACATGGAGCTGGTTGTTATGAATCAGTTTTAATGAATCTTTTTAAAAATATAGCCATTAATAATGGCTATCCTTTTCATGACGTCCTTTTATGTATTGGTGGAATGCATTATGGGATTGACATTGATTTACTCATTGGACTAGATTTACTGAAAGCGCTTAATGCTGATATTAGCATTAAAAATATGTGTCTAGAGTTTTCAAATTGTTAAATGTCAAAATAATATACAATTACTAAGTAAATAGAATAACTGGAACAACATTTTTAATTAAATTGATTAATATTATAATTCTAACAGCTCCAAGGATTAACCTTAGAGCTGTTAGAATTTTATGCTTAATAATACAATGAAATATTATTAAGGATTTTCATTAATATGTTTTTCTTTTTTTGAATAGCAGTAGAGTAGCACATATTTTTGAAATAGGCATATTCCTTAACAGTGTAATTTTTGTAGAATACGAAATCTATAAGTTCAACTTCCTCTTCATTTAAATTCTTAAGAGCTAATTTTAAATCCTCATAGTCACACAGTTCACATAATGAAGTTTCAGTTGAGATTTCAAGTTCTGGAAAATTATTTTCTACATCATCATGTAAGCTTAATGCATAACTACCTTCAGTAGATCTTCTAGTTCTAGTTCGTTTTATTAGATCATTCATATTATTTTTAATAGCATTAGTAGCATAGGCAACAAATCTATGCTTTTCTAAATTATACTTGGAAACAGATTTGAAAAGTGAATGGTAACATTCCTGTATAATATCATGGGAATTATACCTATCAATGAAAGTCCTTTTAGAAATATTATAAATCAAAGGCCTAAATTCATAAGCTAATTTTTCTTTTGCTTCTTCATCATTGTTCTTACATCTGGTAACTAAAGTTTCAACATAATCAAAATTCATACAAACCTCCATCTTCAATATAAGAGTTATGAATTAAAGTAATTATTTTACATATATTGTGTTTTGTATTAAATTTACCTCTATATATAGTATATATGGCTAGATTACATATAACTTATATAGGAGTATAAAAATAATTAGATTTATGTTTTTACTTATGTTTTTGATATTGAAGTTCTTGGTTGCAGGAAAGTTCCGTATTGTGGCAAAGCCACTCCTTTTATATGTGCATAGCTGGTTTTTTCATAAGTGTATAACTTATATGGAAAGTAAAAAAATAGAAATTATGGAGAGGATGGTGTAAAAAGTGAGTGATTTTATAATAGCTGTTGGTCATACTGCAAGTGGTAATATTGGATGTGGAGTTGTTGATAGGCTTGATGAGAGCAATTGTACAAGAGGTGCGACTTGTTGCTAGGCAAATAAATAAAACTAGCATAACTTAGCTAATTTAATTTAGAAAGTTATAACTGTTATTGCGAAAGGTAGAATGATAGAGTAACGTCTTGAAATACCTTCCATGATACTCCGAATAGCATTTCTGTGAGTAAATACAAAGATGTTATAAGCTCGGTAAAGACGGCTGAGAGGATACCGTAAGGCATAATAATATGCTACGAAATGCGAACCAGAGGTGGTCGAGTATCTAATAGGTCGGTGGTCTAAAAAGTATCTATGGTTAGTATGTTGCAAGGCAACTGACGAAATCAGGAATGTACGGGTCTAAATGCAGTATATTTAGAAATGAATATAACACATATTGTGTTGTAAGTGTGGATTAGTAAGATTCTCTTGTATGAAAGTCCATATAGTGTTGAAGGCACTATCAAGCTTACAGGCTCATACTGATGACCTAAGGATACATGTAAAGATAGCAATAGTGGAACAAGGAAAGCTTAGAATATGGAGGTTTTACTGCCATTGAAGTAGTGGTAAGGAAAGGAATAAATCTATAACTTATCTTAATCTAAGTGAGAGTGGTGGTATAAAGCTTTAATAATTATTGTAATGATAATTTAGCAATAACCACTAGACAATTATTATCTATTAAATAAACACTGAATAATTCAAGGTTCGAGTAAGACTAAGAGATATGAAACTTAATTTGTATTTTCTACAAAGGAGGAAGTAATAGACTTGGGGGAAAGCTTAAAACTAAAGAAAAGACAATTGCTAAGAAATAATGAATATTATACCATGCAACAGGTATTTGATAATTTGTATGCTGAATCTTGTAGTAATAAGAAATTCAAAGATTTGCTACAGTTTATAATCTCAGAGGAAAATATTTTACTGGCTTATAGAAATATTAAGAAAAATAAAGGTTCAAAAACTGTTGGAACTGATAATGTTAATATAACTTATTTTGAAAATATGGATAACCAAAAATTTGTTAAGTATATACAAAATAAGTTTATTAATTACAGACCCAAAAGTGTTAGGCGGGTAGATATACGAAAGCCAAATGGCAAGTTTAGACCATTAGGAATACCATGTATGTGTGATAGAATCATACAACAATGCATAAAACAAGTGTTAGAACCGATATGCGAAGCGAAATTTCATAAGCATAGTTATGGGTTTAGAGCTAATAGGTCAACAAAACATGCTATTTCAAGAAGTGCTTTTCTAATGAATAAAAATAAACTTCATTATGTAGTTGATATTGATATTAAAGGTTTCTTTGATAATGTTAATCATAGCAAACTTAAAAAGCAGATGTGGAATTTAGGTATTCAAGATAAAAATTTAATTAGCATTATTGGGAAAATATTGAAATCTGAAATAGAAGGTATCGGAGTACCAATTAAGGGTACTCCACAAGGTGGAATAATTAGTCCATTATTATCCAATATAGTTTTGAATGAACTAGACTGGTGGATAAGTTCTCAATGGGAAACATTTGAAACGGAACATCAATATAAACTATGGAACAAATATAGAGCTTTAAAAGAAACAAATTTAAAAGAAATATATTTAGTTAGGTATGCTGATGATTTCAAAATATTTTGCAGAGATTATAAAACAGCACACAAGATTTATAATGCTACAAGATTATGGTTGCATGAAAGACTTGATTTAGAGGTAAGTCCAGACAAATCTAAAATAACAAATTTAAGAAAAAATTACACTGACTTTTTAGGATTCAAACTCACGGTTAAACCTAAAAAAGGTAAATATGTTTGTCAAAGTAGGATTTCTGATAAATCAAAAGAAAAAATAATCAAAGACTTTAAAAATCAAATAAAGAAGATACAAAAATCAGGTGTTAATCAAGAAGTATCTAGATTAAATTCTATGATTATAGGCTGGCACAATTATTATAATGCTGCCACCTATGTATCATCAGATTTTTCAAAGATTGATTTCTTAGTTACAAAAACCATGGATATACGCTTGAAGAGTTGGATTTCAAACAAACCTAAATATTCAAAAACTTATAAAAAATTATATGTAGCGTATAATGGAAAAATTAGAACGGTCCGTAATATAACTATTTTTCCAATCTATGCATGTAAAAACAGAGTAGCATTGAATTTTACACAAGAGATATGCAATTATACTGAGGAAGGCAGAATGCTTATTCATAATAGACTAAGAGGATATAATCATCTAATTAGATATTTATTAAAGAATGAACAAGGAAACAAAACAACAGAATTCAATGATAATAGAATATCGCTTATTATAGGACAAAAAGGCAAATGTTATGTTACAGGATATGATTTGGAAACAGATAATATGGAATGTCATCATAAGAAACAAAAATGTGATGGAGGTAGTGATGAATATAAAAATCTAGTATGGTTATGTGAGGAAGCTCACAAGCTAATACATTGTACTAAACAAGAAACAATTTATAAATATTTAGGATTTTTAAACCTTGATGAGCAAGGTTTAAAACGTGTTAATTCTTTAAGAAAGTTAGTAGGAAATTCAGTTATTTAATTAAAAAGATAATAAATTGTTGGAACGCCGTATGAAGCGAAAGTTTCACGTACGGTGTGAGCCAGGGGAAAAGATGGAGATAATTTCAAAGTCTTACCTATTGGTATAAATCGGAGCTTTAGTTGTAGAGTATTTGCAGCAGAAAGGTTATGGAGTCAATTTGCTTAGGATTGATAAGAGCAATAGCTATAACTGTGAAGATTGTTATGAAAGAGCAAATCAAGCTAATGAAATAGCAAAGACAAAAGATATAAAACTTTATGTAGAAATTCATATTAATGCAGGAGGAGGTAGTGGACCTGAAGTATTAGTATTTGGAAAATCAGAAGCAGCTAATCAATATGCTGCTAAAGTATGCAATGAATTATCAAGTATTCTGAATTTACCTAATAGAGGAGTAAAAACAAGAAACTTAATTGTTCTTAATAAAACTGTTATGCCTGCAATTTTAGTTGAATGTTTGTTTGCTGATAGTGATGATGCAGACAAATATGATCCAGATATTATTGCAAAAGCTATTGTTAATGGACTAGTTAGCTCTGGTAATTCTAGTGATGGTGAATGGAAGGCGGGATGGAACAAAGATGATGTGGGATGGTGGTATTGCACGGATATAGAAAATAAATACTATTATACTTCTCAAAATGGCTGGCAGGAGATTAAGGGGGAGTGGTATATATTTGATGATAGGGGATATGCTTTGCAGAATTGCTGGTACCAGGATAAAAACAATAATGCTTGGTATTACTTAGATGAAAATTGTAAGATGGTTAGGGGAAGTAAAGAAAAGCCTTTGTGGAAGTGGATTGATAATAAGTGCTACGCTTTTGATGAACATGGAAGATGGATAAAATGATATATTGATTTTAGAAAGAGATAAATAGGTTGATTTTTAAGTTTAGTATCTCTTGTTTAAGATAATCATTAAAATATATTAATAATAAATTTTTAAAATATCATCTTAGAAAATTCATAATTATTAAAGAATGCTCATGTCGATATAATATGTCGATAATTCTCTGAATCCTGGAGTTCGTGGATTTAAATTTTACTGTATTTTATAGCCTCTTCGGAGGCTTTATTTTATGCGGTTTTAAGATTTGTCGATTTTATTTCATCATGTAATATCATAAGAAATTAACTGTTTTGTATTGCAGCAGTGCTATTAAAAGTAAAATTTATTTAATTTGTTATATAATAAGTTGGAAATTGGTAAGTGATTAAACATTTGGAAATTTGTACATATTATATATAGAATTAGAAAATAAATATTTAAATTTATGTCCCAAATATTGAATCTATGTCCCAAGATGTAGTATAATAAATTAGGAGGTGACTGATATGAAGAAAAAAAATGTATTAAATTTAATAAAATATTATGCTGAAAAAAATGATGCTGGATTTAGAGATCAAGCGTATGAAATAGCAAGATATTTTGATGGGATTGGAAATTATCAGTTAGCTGAATATATAATGGCACTAATGTCAAATACCAATACTTTTGTTCCTCAAATAAGTGATAGTAATTCTAGTTTCTTTCGAAAAGTAGAGTATGGTACTGATTCGTTACCTTTACCAGAAGTTATTAAAGATGATGTTATTGGAATAGTAAATGCAATTGGCCATAATGCTGGTATTAATAAATTTTTATTTGAAGGCGCACCAGGCACTGGAAAAACTGAAACTGCAAAGCAGATTGCAAGAATATTAGAAAGAGATTTATTTATCGTGGATTTTGATTCTATAATTGATAGTAAACTTGGTCAAACATCTAAAAACATTGCTTCTCTTTTTGAAGAGATTCGTAATTTTTCACATCCTGAAAAATTAATCATTTTATTCGATGAAATTGATGCAATAGCTATTGATAGAATTAATTCAAATGATTTACGTGAAATGGGCAGGGCTACATCATCAGTATTAAAAGGAATGGATTCCCTAAATGAAAATATAGTTTTAATTGCAACAACAAATTTATTTGATGCATTTGATAAAGCTTTGACTAGAAGATTTGATTCGGTTATTGATTTTAATAGATATAAGAGAGAAGATCTAATTGAAATTGGAGAAGCAATATTGAATGAATTGTTATCTAAGTTCAAATTTGCTGGAAGAAATATGAGGTTGTTTAAAAAGATAATTAGTCTTATGGAAACAATACCCTACCCTGGGGAACTTAAAAATCTTTTAAAAACAGTTATTGCTTTTAGTAATCCGAGTAATGAATATGATTATTTAAAAAGATTATATAATAGCGTTAATAAAAAGAATTTAGAAATGGATTTAAAAGAACTTCAAAATGAAGGATTTACAACTAGAGAAATAGAGATATTGACAGGAATTTCTAAAAGTCAAGTTTCTAGAGAATTAAAGGAGTGATTATATGAATGACCTTTTACAATTAAAGGGCACGTTTGAACAAAAATCAAATAATTCAAGGCCTGGATCACCTGAATTGCCGTCTGAAGCAACTGTAAAAGTTGAACACTTGGAAAAGCTTAAAAATGATTTAGAGGCTTTAAAAGAATTTTGGAGTGAAGATACAATTCTTAATGGAGCTCTAGTAAGTGTTTTTTATATAGACGTTATTGCTAAAAGTAGAAGAATATCAGGAACCTTAACAAAGGGCTCTATCACTGCAAATAGTTCTATAGTTGGTGCCAAATTTTCAAAATCAGATAGAATGAAACATATAATTACTCACTATGTGAGTTTGGAAATGTTAAATGAGTCCATAGAAAGATACAAAAAAAGTATAACTGTTTTGAAGAAACAGTTTAATGGTGTTATTGATTGCGAGGATGTTAAGAAATTAAATCAGAAAAAGATATCGTATGACAATAGTTTAATAGCAAAGACAAATTTTTTAAAAATAATTGTTGATGCTCATTATGTTGAAAAATTTTCTATTGTTATGCAAGAAGAGGAATTGAAAGAAAACTCAATTATTACAATTTATAAGACTGATACAGATACAATTGAGCTTATGGATAAAATAGGGATTAATCTTCTTTCTGCAAGATTGATTGATGATACTACAATGTTATTAACACCAGACCAATTAGCAATTTTAAAGCAAAAAGCGCCATATTTGATATCTATGGCTATAAGTGATATTTCAAAATTAACAAAAACAGATTTTGAGAATATCGATAGAGAAACTATTAATATTCCAAGTCCTAAAAATGAACCAACTATTGGTGTTATAGATACAATGTTTGATGAAAATGTATATTTTTCTGAATGGGTTGATTTTAAGAATATGGTTAGCAGTGATATAGAATTATCACAAGATGATTATTTTCATGGAACTGCTGTTTCATCAATTATTGTAGATGGGCCATCAATTAATCCAGATTTAGATGATGGTTGCGGAAGGTTTAAAGTTAGGCATTTTGGTGTAGCGGCTGGAAGATACTTTAGTTCGTTTTCTATTCTGAGAGCTATTAATGAAATTATTAGTTCTAATAAAGATATAAAAGTATGGAATTTATCATTAGGAGCACCTGTAGAAGTTAATCCTAATTTTATATCACCAGAAGCAGCTATCTTAGACAAAATCCAATATGAAAATGATATTATTTTTATCATTGCAGGAACAAATAAAAATTCAATGAATAAAACAGTAGAGGCTATAGGAGCACCAGCTGATTCTATAAACTCACTAGTCGTTAATTCTGTAGACTTTGAAAATAAACCTGCTAAATATTCAAGAAAAGGTCCAGTATTATCTTTTTTTACTAAGCCAGATGTTAGTTATTATGGAGGAGATGGAAATAAAAAAATAAGAGTATGTACATCTATGGGAGAGGCCTTTGTAGCAGGAACTTCATTTGCAGCTCCGTGGATTTCAAGAAAAATGTCTTATTTAATTGATGTTTTAGGATTAAGTAGAGAGGTAGCAAAGGCATTAATAATAAATTCAGCTACTGGATGGCATCCTCAAAAAATATCTTCTTCATTAATTGGACATGGTGTTGTTCCTCAAAAAATTGATGACATATTAAAATCACCTAATGATGAAATTCGTTTTATATTATCAGGAGTATCGGAAAAGTATGATACATATAATTATAATTTGCCTGTTCCAATTGATAAAGAGAAACACCCTTTTATTGCAAAAGCAACTATG
>Ga0079104_1000948_pt1 | contig 22997 bp, 25 predicted proteins | sample MedtruBG_FD_76829 | JGI IMG/M metagenome (GOLD analysis project Ga0079104, IMG submission 76829) | Root nodule microbial communities of legume samples collected from California, USA - Medicago truncatula BG | ecosystem: Host-associated > Plants > Roots > Nodule | place: USA: California...
CTCCGCGGTGAGCTCGGTGCGCAGCTTCTCTTTGTCGACCTCGAGCTCGGCGCGGCGCTCCATCAATTTGATGCCGCGCTCGACCACTCCGCTGAGGCCGACTTTGATGAGGAAGGAAAGCAGGGCGATCACGTCGGCATCCCCATCTTCCTAGCCCACTGCCACCAAGCAACAGGAACGGCGCCGATAGCAGCGGCAATCCCAGCCTCGACGGAGGCGGCAACGGCAGGGTCGTCGGTGATCATGGACCTGACTTCCTCGCCGATGTAGCCGGAGCCGTAGAGCCAGCCCGCGACCATGTATAGAGCGATACGAATCCAAACGGTCATTTCTTGCCCCCCTTAATGAGCGCGAGCAGGAAGCGGCCGAGCGCGGCCCAGAAGCCACCAGTCGCGGGAACAACGGCGCGCGTGCCGTACCCAGCCGCCTTCAGCGCTGTCTCGAAAACAACCGCATGGCCGGCGATCGTCTTCGCCTTGTCCGTGCCGTTGATGATCCTGCGTGCGCCGACGTAATCGGCTTTGGCCCCGATGTAATCCGCCAGCTTCTTGCCGGTGAACCAGCCTTCGGTCATGCCGACGAACATGATCTTCGCCGCGATGTCCTGGCGCATGGCGAGATTGAAGTCGCGCAGCAGCGCGCCTTTCAAGTCAAGCTCCTTATCGGCGCGCTCGTAGTTCGAGTCCCACGTTAGCTGGACATAGCCGCGCCCATACGGAACCTGCCCGTATTTGCCCTTGACGCCGTACTTGCGGCCAGCGCCCTTGCCGTATTCGGCAATCGGCTGCATCGTTTTGGCCGTCTCGAGAAATGCCGTGGCGAGCATGTAGGCCAGATGCGCCAACGGTGTGCCGCGCCGTTCTGCCTCGTCTAGGATGGCGTCGACGCCCTGCACCTGGCGCTCGGACATCTTTCCGGCAAACAAGGGCGAGCGCACCGCCGCGAAGAATTTCGCGCGATCCATTGGTGTCTGTGCCACGAGCACGGACGCGAGGTTGCTCTCGTTCACCCTGCCCTTTGCGGCAGCGCGAACGTGCTGAGCGGTGATGGCGCTCATTGAAGTCTCCTGATTATGACTGGGGGAGGTTTGGGATTACGACGGCCGTCCGACGCTACCGATGTGCCGCGGGGAACCTTTTCCTAACGGCACCGTTGAACGACAGCTCGACGAAGGATGCGAGCGCCGGCATGGATGTGAAGAAGGCAGGAATGTCGCGGCTGCTTTTGGCGGCCCCCGATCTGCGTCGCAGCACGTGGATGATGAACAGCCCCGCATTTCAGAAGATGTGCGAGGAATATGAGCATGCGTGCCTGCGGCGCGATGTCCTTCGATGCTCAGCTGAGAAAGACGACGAGGCCCTGCTTAAATTCGAGGCGGAATGCAAAAGCCTGGAGGCTGCCGCTATCGCTTACATTCGGAAGCAGCGGCAATTCTCAGGACTTGCGTGAATTGACATCCTCAAGGCAGCAACGCCGCGATAAGCGCCGCAACGAAAGCGGCCGCGGCGAGAGCTGCAGCCCATTCTATTATCTTGACGCGTTCGTCGGGACGCATTGCATTCCTCCTATGTGCGCCGCTACCAGAGAACGCTCGGCACTGCTGGAATGTTGCGTCACGGCGACAGTGGAAGCCCTAAGTGCTCCTCGATCGCCGAGAGGCGCGAGGCCATGCCTGCGTTGGCTGCCTTAAGCGCCTCGATCTCTTCGCCCTGCAACACGTTCTTGTAGATCACGCACTGCAGCGCCGCGACGATATCCGCCGTTATCAACCCGTAATCCATCGTTTGAAATACGGGTATTTCTCCGGTCTTCTCAAAGGTCGCACCTTCGGCGAGACCGTCGATCCGCACACCTTCATTGACTTGCTCAGGGATGGTTACAGTTTTCTTGACCGTCGTTAGAACGGTTTGCATGACGGGGTTGCCGTCACCGTCAAGCACCGCTTCGCCAGCTTCGTCTAGCGTCTCGATTTCCGCTTCTACTTGCGTTTCGATCTCCGTTTCATAAGCGGGAATGATTTCCCGCCCGATGTCCACGACCTGATCCTTTTCGCCCGTGACTGCATGCGGAACGATCTGCTGCGCTTCGTGAGCAATGAAGCCAGTAACGACGCCTTTTTCGGGAGCGCTGTTCCACCTGTGAAACACAGGCTGCAGCGCCATTATTTTTAGCTCCGCGTTGTCGAGAACGTCGAATTGCTCCGGAGTTAGCGAGAACTCAACGATGGGCTGAATGTCGTTCTTCAAACGATAATCAGACGAAGTCGAATACGTGGTAGCGGTACCGGTCACGGATATGCTGCCGACTGCCGTATGTTCGCGATAGAACTCTTGCAGCACACCGTCCGTGGCGAGACGTGTTTGATAGAACGGGTTATACCCGGACGCACGACGCCACGCTCTGCCGGTGTTACCCCTTATGGCAAACCCCGTTGTGGTGCCGGTAGCAGGGTCAATTGTTGCGGTCAATCCGATGAGGAGATCACCGTTGGTAGGTTCAAACCGTGCTCGCTCAACACTATTCGCTTTGAACAACAGAGGGTGATCGCTCGCGGAACCTATGCCGACGAAATTGGTCCCCGCTTCGTATGAACCGACAACGGCTCCACGGTTCAACGCCCATTGAACATATCCGCCGCCCGCATTTAGGGCTTGCGTAGCCGTAAACGTGTTTTGCGCACTCAAGAGTGCCGACTCTGACGCGTAGGTAATTCTTTCCCAAGTCAGCCATGTGCCGGAGGTGTTCTGCGACCTAACCCAAATGGAGTTATTCAGGAAAACCATTTGATAGGTTGAGTTGTTAAAAACCCGCCTGTGGATCGCTACGAGACCTGTATAGGATGATGCCGCCGCCCCGCTTGGTCCGTTCGTGTAGCTTCCTGCAAGTGTAAAGACACCCGGTTTTACAAGTGTGTTGAAGTCGCCAGCAGTCAAACCCAGTCCGCTATTTTCAGGCGAAGGCGCACGTCCGCCAAACAATGTTTCAACAGCGTTTATCATGTCGTCGCCGGTAGCAGCGGCAAGGATAGATAAGCCGCGTGCTCCCGCGTCGTTAGTCGTCAGGTTTTCAACCCAAGCGCCCCACGTGGTTCCTCCGTCAATGGTCACGCGCGTGAACGTTCTAGGGTCACCTACCGTGCTAGTCGTCATAATTTGGTGGGCAATTTGTGAAGTGCGGCGGAGAACGATCATCGTGCCGAAACTTCCGGCAGGGTCTAACGGCCCGCCCTGACCCGCGCTTGCCGAGACGTAATAAAAGCCCGTGTACACATTGGTTAGGTCATTAAGCGTGACGTTCGGATAAGGCATACCACCTTGAAGGCTCAAAGCGCCAAGCCCGAACGCTCCGACCTTCATCAACGCGTTCGCCGTCGCGTCACCGAGGTTGCTTTGCAGCGGCACAAGAGACATTGCTTCCGGGCCGGTAAAATACGGAACACGGTTTGCCGCGCCGGTAATCTCGGCCAGGGCAGTAAGCGTCGCATTGTCGAGCCGCTGGATATAGGTCGACAGCGCCTGCGCATTGACGGTCTGCTGCTGCAGATAGGCAGTGTCGCGGACGATCCAGTAGCCGTGCCCGGCCGCTGTCGTGCCGCGCCAGGGCTTGGCCAGCGTCAGCTGCGTGTTGCTGTCGACGGAGAGGATCGGAACCGGGTTGCCGTTGCTGCTGTCGAGGCCGAAGAGCCCGCCGGCAACCAGTGCCGTGGCCCAAGCGGTCCCGGAGCCGGTGACAACGGCGCTGCCGGCGGTCACGGAAACCGTGCCCGTTACATAGGGTATCGTCATGTCAGGATTTCCTAAGCTGGAATGCCGAGAATGTAGTAGCGGATGCCAAGCACGTCGTCCGCGCCTTCCGTGCGCCACGTGCCCGGATCATCATCATCGTTGTAATAGTCGCCTGGCCGTCCGCGATTAGTGACAAACGTTGCGCTTGTCTGGGTCAGGCGACAGTGGGAGCTGTCCCCGCACTCGAAATTGCTGCTTGTCGAGTACATCAATTGGCGAACGGACGGCAATTTGATCGACGCCTGCCAGCTGCCGAAATTCTGATCCGAACCGGGCCCGTGTTTGGTCATGTACTTGACCATGGGGAACATTCCGGTTGCATCAAAGGTGACAACGGTTTCGACTGGACTCCCTGCCGAAACAGGAAAATACCCCTCTTTGATGATTTGCACGCATGGCCAACGACTGTCGATCACGATGTCTGCCCAAGACGGCGGATTGGCGGATCCGGGGCGCAGGAATTGAACCACATCAACGCCGCCCTCAGTGAACTGCCTGAATACCTTATTGCTACCGCTCGTCGGGCTGTCCCCTGCGTCCAGGTACAGCATGAACCGAGCGCGCAGCGCGCTGGCCGCGTTGAAGTAGATGCGAGAACCGCTAAACCAGTACTCCGCTCCCGCGCCGTCTTCCATGTCAGGAGTCCACGGATAATAGATTGTGGAACCCGTGTAGAAATGAACATCAAGCGCGATGTTTGTCGGCAACGTTATGCCGGTATCGTAGAACGACTCTCCCGCGGGGAGTGCAATATCCGCAGCAGCGATGACCTTGACGGGCACACGTCGACTGTCGAATGAGATTTGCCATTCGGTCGCAGTTTCCGCGTTGTACCCCGGCTTGGCGATAATCATCTTATCCGAACGAATGATGATGTTCTTGCTGCCGTTTGGCGCGAGCACGGGAGCTTCTAGTGACGGGTCCTCATTGCCGGGGAGGTTCCACACGATCAACCGTTTGTCGCTGGATTGAAAGCGGTTGTAGGCGTCGTTTGTGTCGGAGTTGTTGATTCTCGTAACTGTTCCATACGGGAAGGAACCCCAATTGCTGACAAGCCCCTCATAATCCTTGAACCAAGGGGCTTGACGCCAATTCCCCATGAATAGATAGCCGCCCTGATCGTTATAATATTTTCCGCTATATCGCCGCTGTATCTTCATCTGATTAAAGCGACCAGAACTATTGCGGGTGGCTTTCACGTCGAAAAGCGGCATATTGTACTTCAAGTCAGGGAAAGCGCTGTTCTTAAACACCCATATGGCTTCATTAAATCCGCCCGCGTCACCGTAGGCGACAAGCTTTTGGTAGTTGGAAGAGTTAGACCCGGCGGGAAAGTATTGCGTACCGCTTCCGCCGGGAATAATATTCACACGCTCGATATGGGCAATCGAAGCGTTCAGCGCATACTTCGAGTTGTAGAGGAACTTCGAACGCTGACTGTCCGGCGTCGTGCGCGGATTGTCAGCGTCGTTCTTCATGATTTTGACGCAGCCGGCGCCGGTGCTGTCGACGCCAATCATCGTGCGGACCATTAGCTGAAAACCTCGAACGTTCCGTTGTTGAGGTCGATTTTCATTTTGCCGTTCGGTGACTGTAGGAGACCGGCGTTGACCGTCCCAATGTTAGCAACGGCTAGCTTCAGGACGCCGTCTTCATAGACGAGCGGATAATGGCGGTTGTTGCCTGACGTGACGAGAAACTGATCCGCCTGGACCGCCATGCGCGATTTCTGAACGCCGCCTTCGGTGTAAAGCTCGACATAGAAGCCCGACACCTTGAAGCTTTGGTTGGTCCCGGCCCGCAGCAACACCGAGAAACGGGCATCAACGCCCTCAGGCGCCGCGACCGCTTCGAACTTCACCAGCCCCTGTGCAAAGCGGCCATTGAAATCGGCACTCACGCCATTGATGCTGGTCGCGAGCGAACTGTCGCCATCGGCGCGGGCGGTCTCCTCCTGGATCAGCCGGGCAAGGTTGTCACCAACTTCCGCATCGAGGCTGGTGATCTGGGTAGAGAGTGCGCCGTCGGCATTAGCGCGCGCGGTAGCCTCCGTCTGGATGGCCGCCGCGTTATTGCCGGTTTCCGCCGTGAGCTGCGTTATCTGGCTGCTCAGCGCGGTATCCGCCGTCGCTCGCGTCGTCTCTTCGGTAATCAGGCGCGCATTGGTGGTGCCGAGACTCGACTGCAGAAAACGCAGGAACTGCGCCGTCGCCTCGTTCTCGGAGACGCGGACCCGCCGCTCCTCGGTGATCTGCGCCAGCGCGTCACCTATGGAGGCAACGATCCGCTGCCTCTCGATCTGACCCACGGCACCTTCGAGTGAGAATGCGTCCAGCAGCTCGACCAGCCGCGGCCGGAAGAACTCGTCCATCTCCTGCTGAAGTTCCTTGAAGCGGTTCCCAACGTCCTGGCCTGCTTGCGCCAGTTCTTCGATATAGACGTCCGTGATCAGGACGTTGGGCGTGGTGACGTTCAGCCAGTTTGACCACAACGTTTCACGTTCCGAACGCGGGATATAGCGACCCCGCACCCCATAGGTGACGTTCGCGACCAAGCCTTGAGAGATCAGCAGCGAACCCACGTTGGGCTGATCGGTGCGGCCCGAGTAGACGATTTCGAGTGAGGTGGCGTTGCGGACTTCAAATTCGACGCCGATGACGTCAATGATCCGCTCGTCCGATCCATCCCAAGACAGCCGGATAGCTGGCCGACGCGAAACGCCATTATTGTCCTTCACGACATCAGGAGAAGCAAACCAGTCGACGATCGTCTGCGGTCCAACGCGGATTGGCCCGACTGCGCCATCAACGGGAGGCTGAAAGTCCGTGGCGCTGTCCCAGTCATAGTCCGCCGGATCAACCTCGGTGATGTCAATCATCACATCGAGGTTGGCGCGATCGACAACCCCATCGATCCGCATCAGCTTATCGATGTACCCGTTGCGCACCGAGTTCCACACGAAGATGGCACCGGGAACCGCATAGGCCCAGAAACGTGGTGGCAGAACGAGCGTGTGCCGACGGAAGCGGCGCGCCTCCTCGAGCGCCGATTTCATCAAACGCTGCACCTGTTCCGGATAGGGCACGAAGTCGAGCGGCACATCGGCCATCAGTCGCCGGTTGCCGTCGAGCGCCTCCAGGTCGGAGCGATAGAGAGGCGGCGCGGTGACTACGGCCCAATTATCCTTGGGCGACGGATAGGTCGCCGAGATCCCATTGATAGTGTCCGCGAGACCGACGAAAGGCGTAAATTCCTGCTCTTCCGTGGACAGGATATCGCCGTCGTTGAATCCGATCGACGGCAGGTCGGGTGCGCCGAGATGCATTCGGTAAACTCCGCCCACCTCGGAAACGCGACCTTGGCAAGCCGAAAGCAGGGCCTCGATCGCAGAGGACAACGGAGCGTCGATCTGGATCTCGCCAGCGGAGCGATAGGTAGGTTCAAGCCCGCTAGCGCCCATGATGGTTTGGCGGCACTTGTTGATCTGCGCTATCCAATCGGCGGCCGGCAGCCGCGCGGCTGCGAGGTTCTGCAAGCCATAGAACCACTTGCCATTGTATTTCAGGCCGCGAAGCAGGTTGTAGGCCTGCACTGCCGGCAGATAGTCACCGTCGCCACCCCAGGTCGCCGGATTGTCATAGCGCTGCGTACCCGATCCGCCGACACTCGAATCCTTGGAAGGATCGTAGAGCTTCAGGCCGTCGACGACGAAGCGGAACGACGGAAAGCCGTTGAACATGTTGTCGATGCAGCGGGAATGAACGACGACATAGGCAACGCCGCGGCCGATGCGTGTTGCGTCCCATGGACGTTCAGCCGTGGCAGCCCTCGTGACAAGAGCTTCGTCGGCAACCGTCTGCGTGCCGTCGTAGAACTTGATGTAGAGGTTCGGGCCGCGCTTGACGTATTCAGGAACCGAGTAGCCGAAGATATCGTCCGCGCCTGAGGGTGCATAGGTGACCTTCTCGCCGTCGACCCATACCTCGAGGAGGCCTTTCACCGGCAGATCGGAAAGAGCGATTACCTGCGTCAGCCAGCTGTTGGGCGTGTCGCCGGATTTACCCCACGCATTTGCCCAGACCAGCGAGCCTGCCGTCGCATATTTGCCGAGAATGAAGGAGCGCGGCAAATCACCTCCGCCCTGCAGCTCGCCATTCAGAGCGAAGTTCTGCTCTTTCGGCTTGCCGGCCAGGGCTTGTGCGGCGAGACTTAGACCGACGCCGACGGCCGTCTTCAGTGCGAACGCGCCGAGCGTCCCGAGCGATCCAATCCACGCGCTGACCGCAGTGACGGCCGCACCGATCGCAGTAAACAGCGGCATGCTAGATTTCCTTGCTGAAAACCGTCTCGCACGGCGTGTAGCCGCTGCGGCGGTAAAGACGTGTCATTGCAGGGTGGCGCAGTGTGTGCTGCGCCGAGAGTTTGATCCGTTCGCAGCCAGCGGCTTTCGCCCAGGCCTCGAACGCGCAAAGCAAGTCGCACCAGGTGGAGCCACGTCGACCGGGCTCAATCCAGACCAGTTGCTCCTCGGCGTAGCGAAAGCCGACAAAGCTCTCGGCATGGCTGGCAATCAACACGCCGGCAGCAGGATCGCCGACCACGAGACAGACCGACTTCTCGCCGAGGATCGCCGCCTTGACGAACTGCTCAAAGCGCGCCGCATCGAACCGAAAGTCGAAACCGCCCGCAGCGTGAAAATGCTTGAGCAGGGTCAGGATGCGCGGCACATCCGACGGGGTAGCCTGACGGACAGCGCTCATCAGAAGATGCCGAGAAACTTCTTGCGCTTCTTCTGCGTCGGGACGCTGCCCTGTTTCGACCCCCAGAAGATCTTCCAGCTCGTCGTTGTCGCGGCATCCCGATAGAAGTTGTCGTTCGTGGCCCGCAGGATCTGCGTCTCGTGGCTCCTTGTCTCGGTATTGGCCCGGAACATCTCCTGCGTGTGGCTGGCGCACGTCATGGTGACGGCGCCGTCCTCATTCTCCGACGGCGTTCGGATATCGATCTTGTCGACGAAGCCGACGAAGCGACACTCCGCTGGTGCCACCATTTTCCGGGTGTCCGGATTGAAGAGGCCGCGGTAGATCTCCACCCGTGCCTGCCGGCAGTCGTATTCCCTCACCAGCTGCTGGACGTGATCATGGATCTGCGACAGGCGGATATTGACCGTTTGCGCCGACAGGTTGGAGACGAGCGGGATGTCGTCGATCGCGACCAGCGTCCCGGCGCCGTACCAATTGCGCGTCACCGTCTGCCCTGTATCGGGATCGATAACCGAGGCTGAGATGTTGCCCACGTCCGACCACATTCCATCCGGTACAGGCACGCCCGTGGAGCGATTGCGAGCTACGATCCAGAGGAAGTCTCGCGCCACAAGAACGCGCGCCTCCAGTGCCGCCTGGTTGGCGGCTGAGATATTGCGGGGCATGGTGAATACCTATCGGGATTCGATCGCGGAAAAGCTCACCGAGCCGCGCCCGGTGGCCATGTCGGCGTCTGTGTTGATGCTGCCGGGAACGACCGTCATGTAGCAGTGCGGGCGAACCACGCTTACGGCCGTCCCCGTGACCGTGCCAGGCCAGAGATGCGGCCGCACCTCGAAGATCGGTGTCAGGCCGGCCCCGTCGGCGGTAACGTCTTCCTGCACGCGGTGCAGGTCTCGACTGCCGATCCGGATCATGTCGCCGGTCTTGAAGCGGAAGCCCGGCGCAAGCGCCGAGACCCGCACCGATTTGTTGTTCGCTCCGACCGTGTGAAGGTTCGCATTCGATCCGGTAAACGCGCCGGCGGGCCAGCTTCCTTTCGGATAGGAAACCGGATAGCAACGGGAAAGCGAATAGCCGAGGAACTGCTGAACTCCTCCATCGAGCGAATCCAAAATTGCCCGCCACCGGTCGAGCTCGTTGGGGCGCATCGTCTTCGACTGATAATCGGCTTGCCAGAGCGGTGAGCCGAGGTCCTTAACAAGAGTGCGGCCGGACGCCATTCGCGATTGCTCCTGTCGAAACAGAAGCTCAAACCGAGTGGACCAGCCGGGGAAGCTGGCGAGGATGTCGCGCGGAAATGTAATGGCCATCAGACACCCTTCACCCCGCGGCTCCTGGCATTGCGAATTGCCGCTACTGTCTTGGATTCGAACTCGGCTCGATCGCGTGCCATCACTTGCTCAAGGCGCGCGACAGCCGCGGCGTCGGCTCCCCTGGCATCAATCTGCGGAGCGTATGTCACGGATGTCGAAGGACTACCTGCCTTGAGCGCCTTCATGCTCGGTATCGTCGGGACCACTTGCGAGCCGCGGGGCAGATTGACCAACTCAGGTCCGCGTTCACCGACAACAGCCGTCCCGCCTGGCGCAAAGCGGGTGCCAGTTGCGAACTTCGGAGCGGGTGGGAAGTAGTTGACCCCGCTCCCCGTCCCCCTGCCCCCAAACAGGCCACCAAAAATAGACAGCAACCCGCCGCCGCCCGACGCATCATTAATCTGAAAGATGCTGTTGAGCACATCATCGAGAAGCGCGCTGCCAATTTTCTTCAGGCTTTCCGCAAGGACATCAGCTGCACTTGCGCCTTCAACGAATCCGTCAATGATGCCGCGGGTAACGTCTCTTGCTGTGGCCATCGCTTCTTCAGCGCGCTGGCGTATTTCATCCTGCTTTTCGGCAAGTTGCTCGGATGCGGCAACGGCGCTTGCGTAGCCACTTGCGAGGTCGTGGATCGAAGCCGCGAGCTCTGGCGTGATCTTGACGCCAGCCTCCTGCGCGGCAGTAAGCAGATCTTGCTTTGCGGCCGCAAATTCAACCGCATACCCGTAATCGTTGATAAGCGGGTTGATCTGCGCCTGAGCCGCAGTCTCGGCCCGCAATGAAGCAGTCCGCTCCTTGATCTGCTTTATCTCTCGTTTGTATTCGTTGATCCGGTCCTTGCCCGCGCCTCCGCTGCCGTACGCGGAGACGACGATGCTGTTCCCAAAACCCGATGGCTGGTTTGCCATTTCGGCGTCGATTTTTTCCAGCTGAGCGCGCAATTCAAGAGCTGCTTTGCCAATTGCTGTGGCGTTGTCATCCGCCTGCTTGGCAGCATGGTCGAATGGGTCAAAGCTGAGCTCGTATCCCGTCAGCGCCTTAGTCATTGAGCGGAAGTTCTCAGCTCGGGCGCGGGCCGCATTCAGCTCTGCATAAGCCAGCTCGAATGAAGCCTTTGCAGCCTCATATTGCATCTTGATCTGGTTGCGAAGCGCTGCCGTATATCCCTCAGACGAGCCTTTTGCCGCGTCCAAAGCCTGAGCGTTTGAAGCAATCGCGCTGTTGGCGGAGGCGACAGCACTTTCCGTAGCGTTCATGCTGTCGTTTATGAGGTAGATGGCAGCAGCCGCACCTCCCGCAATCAAGCCTATCGGCCCGAGTGCAGCCGTGAAACTCGCCGCCACCAGCGTGCCAGTCCGAACAGCAGTAATGAATGCCCCGAGCGCTACAATCGCGTTGCCAAGGCCTGCCACAACACCGACAAGCGCGCGGCCGGTCAATGCTCCGATAATCACAGTCGCAAATTGGATTACGACGTCACCAACCTGCTTGAAGTTTTCCGCCAGGAACTGCAGAGCCTGAACCAGTTTGGCCGAGGCACCCGCCGACGAGTCAGCATTGCCTATGTATGCCGTGAACTCGTTATTAACCTGCGTCATCGCATCGCGAATGGTCGCCTGCGTCTTGTTGAAGGCGCTTTCGATCGGTCGCTGCGCGTCAAGTATGGCCTTAAATACGCGGTCACTTGTAATCTTTCCTTCGGCGCCAAGCTCCTTAAGCCCGGCGATTGTCGTCTTGAACTCGTTAGCGATGGCCTGCGCCAGTATCGGCGCGTTCTCGCGAAGGGACCGCAATTCGTCGCCCTGCAAGACGCCCGAGCCCAAAGCCTGCGAAAGCTGCATGATGCCCGCGATTTGCTCTTGTGTAGACGCCCCGCCCGCCTTGAACGCCTTCGAGACGACTGTTGTGGCTCGAGCCACCTCCTCTTCGCTCTTTGCGACATTGGACGCTGAGCGAATGAGCTTTGCGTATAAATCTACGTATGACTCCAGATCGGTTCGCGCTTCGTTAGCCCCGTCTTTCAACTGAGCGAGCGATCGCGTTTGCACGCCAGCAATGTCCGCCGCAGCCTTGACCTTATTGCCTGCCACCGTCCACGCATCAGCATATTTTGTGATCTCTGCCACGCCGAGGGCGCCGCCAATCGTAGCTATCGACGAAGAAAGAGCCGATTGAAACGATGAGGAAATATTGCGGTTCATCTTTGCGAACCGTGTTTCGATGGCCTTCGCTTGCTTGTTTGTCAGCCCCATCGCGCGGCCGAGAGAATTCTCATATTTTCTAATGTCAGCCGAAAGCTGAACGACGAGACGCTCGAGGTCAGTTGCCGCCATGGTTGTGTCCTGATAAATAGAGAATACCGCGCGGGCGGCGCCGCATTAAATCGGAGGCACGATGAAGTACTTTGCCGTAGTGGCCTTTGTGGCCGTCTCGCAGTCCGCTTATGCTCAGTCGGAAGCAACTAAAAGGTGCTTCGCTATAGAAGATAGCAAGGGTCGACTAGATTGCATTTACGCAGAACTGCATGAGGACGATACTGCAGCAACATCCTCTGATGGCGACAACCCAGCGGCGAAGCAGTCAAAGGAGATCACGCCTTAGATTGCATCCACTCCCAAAGCTCGTCTGCCTCGCGCCCATTCAAGGAACCGTCGCCTTCAGTGTTGGCCTGAACATAACCGTCAACCGCGGCCATGAATTGCCAGACAGACATTCCATTGACTTGCTGTGGAGTAAACCCGATCACGGCACCTGTTCCGTAGATGGCGGCAAATCTAAGCTTCCCGTTGGGGAGCTCGTCGAGACGACCTCCAGACTTGCCGCCTCTCGCTCCCCCACCGTTTCCTCCGGGGCACCCATGAGGCCAGCAGCAAGGACCGCCTGCGCATGAATGAGGCTTTCCAGGGGCGGGCGAGCTTCGACATACGTCCTCACCTTCTTCAACGCTTCGGCTGGCGACATCCCACCGCCGATCAGGCCAAGGCGTAGGACATTGGAAATGTCCTCGACGCGCCACTGGCCATTATGCAACCTGTTCAACACAACATAAGGACCGGCGTCGGTCTTTTCCTGCAGCTCAGCGATCTGCCCCCAAGCCAGGCGGAAAGTGTAAGTGCTATCCGCCCAGTCTAGGTCAATTTTTGCGTCGCGCATTATGCCGGCGTCCAGGCCTTGGTGACCTCGCCGTCCGACTGCATGCTGATAGAGAGCTGCACGCGGCCACCCTGATCCGCCGAAGGGTTGAAGCTGTCGATGTGGAATGGGCCGCTGAAGGTCAGCGTGCCGGTAGCGAACTCGATCTCGACGCGAGCATTGATCGGGTCGGTGCTGTAGGCTGCGTCAGTCCACGTTTGAATGGACTCGGCGGCAGCAAGGCCCTCACCAGTGATGGATGCAGAAAGCGATTCCGTGTCGCGCGCAATCCAGAAAGGGGCGTCAGGATCGTCACAATCTGGGATCGTGATTTCCTGCAGGTTCTTGGACAGCGTGAACGCCTTGGACGTGAAGCCGCAAGGCGCGGTGAATACTTCCGGGTCGGCGCCATTGCCGAGCAAAACACGGAACTTGCCGAACTTAGAGGTTGTTGGCTGCATTTTTAGCGGCCTCCTTCAATGTGATGATGGTGGTTGCGGTTGGTTGCCGCTTCAGGGAATCTCGACGGTCGCCGTCATGCTTATGATTGCGCGGTTCGTCGTGTTGTCGCTTTCGCGGTGGTACCGCGTAATGCGGTGGCGAATGCTTGCGAGAGCATTATTGGGAAGATTCAAGTCTGCTTCATGCAGCGCAGCGCGAACAGCTCCCGCGATTTTCCGGACTTCCGCGCTGCCAAAGGCCTCATCACTACCCCAGGACCAACAGTCGATCTGCATAGTGACTTCGACGCCGTCGATGCACTCGGCATCGTCAGTGAGGGCGTCAGAGGGCCCCAGGGAAATGTACGGCGGAGAAATTGTTCCGTCGGGCGGGCGATCGTAGATTCGCGCACCGACAAACGAAGAGACCGCCGCGTCGGCCTTCAGGCGCGAAATCACTGCGGCAGTAAGCTCAAAGGTTGGATCCATTGTCAGCCTCCCGCAGCGACTTCTTTTGCCGCCCTGTTGATGGCGCGCGTTATTCGGGATTTGACCCGTTTGCGGTTGGCTCTGTATGAAACATAAAAGAAGGGCTGAGCGGACATGCCAGGATGATAGTCGGGCTCGCCCTGCCGCTTATTGCGGCTCAGATCTGCACCCTGCGCAACGCTATGGGGCTTGGTGCCGAATTCCACCCAGCGCGCGTAAAACGCCTCATCACTGCCGGCATAAATCGTGATGGTGAGGTCGCCACCAGTCTCTTTCACGGTGCCGATAGTTATCGAACCTTTCGGCGCTCTACCCCACGTCCAGGCTATGCTGTTCTTCAGGTCACCCTTGTCGACCGGCACCAACGCCTTCGCCATATCGACGATTTCACCTGCGCCCTTCGCCATGGCTTCACGGATACGCTGTCGCGCTTTAACGGGAAGCGCCCTCAACTTGCGTTGAAGCTCCATCAGTCCGCGAACAGTCATTGTGTGGTCTGCCCACCAGATGTCGCCAGCATGTCGATGTAATCGTTCTTCTGAGACACATTTATGGGTGGAGAAACGATGGCATAGATCGCACCTGAACGCGTATCCACGGCACGCCATGAAGCATCAACGCTGCGGGTCGCTGTGTGCGATCGGACCCTAATGGTGACCGGCTGCACCCCCTGCAGACGCTGCGCCATCACAGGCTCGGAGCCCATGCGCGGGATGATCTCGGCCGCGTCAGTGAATATTGTTGCGAAGTCGCCGACTACGATTCCGCCGTACCCGTCATTCCCTGTGGTGCGCTGTTGGAAGTGTAGCTTCGAGCGAAGTTTGCCTGCGGGCATCTGCCGGCCTTTCGGTTGGAAGTGCTTTGCCCGCCGCAATGGCTGCGGCTGCGCAAGCGCGCGTCACGTTACGGGTGGTGTCAACCTTGAAGGCGACGGTGACGGGTGGTCGAGGTTTCCAGTCGAAATCAGCCAGGAATCTCACCCACACATCAAAGCGCGACGTTCGGGAATTGGATGTCGACGGCGAGGACGGTCGTCGACTTGGCCAAGCCAATGAGACAGACGTATTCGCCAGTGCCGACATCTGCGAGCGGGCACAGGCCGCCTGGCGTGTCGCTAAGGTATATTGCTTGGCCGGCGGTCAGGACGGCACCCACAGTAAGGTCGCCGCTCTTGTGAACGGTGATAGGTTGACCGTCCGATGCTCCGTTAAGAGCGATCCCACCAGCCTGGCGAGCGGCGGCAGTTGCCGAATTGCTGTCGGCGAGCATCCACTTTTTGGTGGTCGCGCTTTTGTAGACGGATTTTCCGGCTGTAATCGTTTCGCCGGCCGTGCCGTGTTCTTGTGCGGAATTCGAGCCCGCGATGATATCAGATGCGGTTAGGACCAAGTCGGCCATTTGAAGTCTCCTGCGGCCTTAAGCGCCGCGTCTGTGATTGCAAAGAAGCGCGTCGAAAGCAGACCAAGCCGGTGCAGCATCGTTCTCGCGATTTTCGTAGGCGTCGGCGATCCAAAGGAGCATCGCGTGTTTAATGCTCGCCGGCAGGTCCGCGTAGCCGACAACGGCAGTTAGGGTGATCCGAGAACCTGGACGGATGGCCGGCCAATGCTGGCCGTACTTCGTGACGATCGCAGCCTCGAGGCCGTCAAACCGCTCTTCGTAAACGCTAGTCGCCAGAGCCTGCGTTGCGCCGTCAGTGTCGACGTAGGAAATAGACGTGACCGACTGCGCCGGAGCCAGCGGCAAACGCGCCATGTCGCAGAAGCTGTCGCATTTCACCTCGATCGTCTGCGTCGCCAAGGGCGTGCCACAGTACCGTTCGACGTGGTCTCGGGCCGCTGCAATCAGCGCCTCAAAAAGTGCGTTGTCGTCGTCATGCAGGACGACGCTCTGGCGCTTGGCTTCTGCGACCGTAACAGGCTCAGTCGGTGGCGTCGTTACCTTCGGCGGATACCACATCAGGCTTGCCCTTCTTCGTACGCCGCTCAACGGTCGGCTGCGCTACCGCGCGCTCTATCTCTTTCTTGGCAACTGGCAATGCGTATCCAGCGTCGATCAGCCGAATAGCTTCGTTCTGCGGAAAGTCACGCTCATCGCCAGGCGAGAGCGAATATTCATTGCCAGCAAGGCCGACCAACATTTTGATTCTCATGGGAGCTCCTTGGGAGGAGGCGGGGCTTCGGCCCCGCCATCCAAATTAGACAGCAGCCGTGATCAGGTGCTTCACCGACGCGGCGTCACCCAATTCTCCGTCGAACCGGATGAGGCCGGCGATGCCGAGATCCGGCCAGAAGCGCTCACGGAGAACGCCGATGACCGGCGAGCCGACCTTGCGAACGAAGTACTTGGAGAAGTCTCCGAACAGCATGACCTTCTTGGCAGCGGCAAGCGCGTCCATGTCGTCGTTGATGCTGTAGCGGTAGCCAAGCAGCGTGCCAGGCTGAGCCGTCGTGACGTCCCCCATCGCCCACAGAAAATTGCCCTGCCCGTCCTTCAGCTTTCTGATGGCGGCGAGCGTCGTGTCGGCAAACATAAAGCGAGCCTTCGGCGAGCGCCTGTAGGCAGCGTTGACCGAGTGCAGCAGGTCTATGATCTCGTCCGCTGTGATCGCAGCAGTCGCAGCGGCCGTCTTGCCGAGCGAGGAGGCAGTAACAACGCCGTTCGGGTCGCCGGTACCGTCGCCGATCGTCAGTTCACGGTTGGCAATACGGCCAAGGCGTTCGCCGAGCAGCGAGCCGAGGAGCGATTCCATGTTGAAGATGGAATCCTGCGCCAGTTCCATCGAGAACTTCACGAACTCCGTATCGTAAACGTATGCGTCGAGCCGCTTCTGGCCGAAAGTAACGTCTTTCGCGCCGGTATCGCCGAGGGCGTTGCCTTCGGTGTGCTTGACTGCGGTCACCGCCGTGTCATCAACCGTGGGCAGATTAATCTGATTGCCGCTCGCCGTAGAAATGACGGTAGCGACGTCCTCAGAGTACATCGGACCCCAGTCAAGCATCGAGCGGACGATGATGTCAGCGAGCTCGACAGGCACGGTGTAGCCGCCAGGGGCGCCAGAGGTGGTCACCTGAGTACGGAATTCCTTCGCGGACTGAACGCCGGCCTTCAGAACAGAACGCTCTTCGGCGGAAAGCTCGCCAATGTCGGCGCCGCCAGCGAGGAACTTGTAGAATACCTCGCGGTACTCGACCTTATCCCCGTCGTCCTGGCCGCGAGCCTCGCCATCGCCGTTGCTCGGGCGCTTTTTGGCGCGCTCTTCGGTTTGACGATCAGCAAAGCGCTTCTCGAGAGTAGTCATGCGCTCTTCGCGTTCGATCTTTCGCTCTAGGGCGTCAAACTCGGACATGATGGAATCGTGACGAGCCTCGAGCTCAGCAGAGCGAGCTTCGTCGGTATTGGCGTTGATTTCGTTCAGCGCCTCACGGGCCTGGGTCATAAGGCGACCGCGTTTTTCCTGCAATTCAGTGAGGGACATAGATCTTCCTTTCGGGCAAAGAAAAAGCCCGTCGCAAGAGCGTACCGGGCTGTGGTGAATGGCAGGACGGTCCTGCCCTCCGGCTGGGCCGGGTGACTACGAGGCGTGGCGTCCTGCCGTTATGCCCCGAAATGTTTGCTCCATCGCGGCTCTCTTGCCTGCGATGCGCCGCTCTGCGGCGGCTTTATTTTCGGCCTTGCGATACTCAGCCGCCTCAGTGCGGGCGGCCTCCAACGAGCGCAATGCCAGGCTTGTGTCGGGATATGCCGGAATAGGTGTTGCCGTGACCTCAAAGAGTTCGGCCTCAATGACAGTGCGGTGCGGAAGGTCGCCGGTGTCGTCCCATTCCTGCTTCGTGGCTCGGAACGAGAAGCTCATGCCGCTGACATCGCCGCGCTCAACCAACGTCCAAAGGTCGTTGCCGTCGGTCGTGTCCGGAATGTCTATTTCAACTTTTAGCCCTCGGCTGTCTTCAGCAAGGCGCAGCGTGCCGCTACGCGTCCTGCCAACGACGCGGCCAGTGTCATGATTCACAAGCGCCAGGATGTCGCCGCGCAGTGCCTTCGTGAATGCGCCTGGCGCGATCCGCTCGACAAAGTAATCGCCGATCGTCGTGTCGCTGTTCCACACAACCGCGTACCCTGTCAGCGTCCGCTTGTCGGATTCTGCGCGGAACTCTACACCGAGAGCTCCGCCGCGTTTCTCAATGTCCGTCATGCGGCTTCTTCCGCCTCGTTCTGATTATTATCGTTGGCTGGCTGCCGATCGGCGCCGGGAGCGTTCTGCTGCCCGTAGGTGGCCGTTCCCAGCGGTGCCGTTGCGCCCTGCAAGAACAGATCATCGCCGTGCGGCTTCGCTTCACGGTTTTCTAGTGCTCTTGCCTCATTGGGGGTCAGCAGCGCGTTCTGTACGGCCTTTGCCAGCCCGTCCATGCGCGAAAGGAAATCGCCGCGCATCAGTCCATCGAGGACGTGCGAAATGTAACGGTTTCCGCTGCCACGTCCGAAGAACTTGAGGTTCAGCTCATCCTCTAGCGCCTTTGCCCACTGGCCGATGAGATGCTGAACGAGCATGAGATTCTGCTGTTCAGTGTTCGCCATTGTGCCGTGCGTCAGATCCTGCAGAAATACAGGAGGAAGTTGAAATGATCTTGCGATCTCTTCCACTTGGAATCGCCGGGCCTCGACCATCTGCCCTTTGGCAGGATCCATGCCGACGGGCTTTAGCTCGTTGCCAGGGGGGATGGGAAAAATCTGGCTGCTGCTCGATTTCGCCGCGCCGATCGCTCGTTTGATATCCTCATGCGCGCGCTTCAGCGCATCCGCGCCCTGTGGCAACGGGCCAACGAGGGCAAGCGGAGGGACGCCACCGCCTGCAAAGAAGTTGCTGCCGTAGTCATTCATGGCCAACGCAAGCTGGATGGCTTTCGAAGCCATGTTGATTGGCCCGTAATGCTTCAGGCCACAACTGCGCCTCATAAAGGGGACGTCGATGACATCGGCCGCTTCGTAGGTCTTCCCCTCAAACTCGTATGTGACCTTCAGACCGACGCGCTTGATCGTGGTCTTTGCCGGATCCATCGGCCAAAGCGAGTCGATGCCCTGCGGAGTTCGCTCGATGTAAGCAAGGCCGCGGCCGCCGGTGAATACCTGCTGCCAAAACCACTGCCAGAACGCAAAGGAACCAAGCGCGTCGTTGGGAGCGACATTCACAACTGTCTCGAGTTTGCCTCCAACTCTCTTCGCGCCATCCTTCGTGTCTCGATAGGCGTGCCGAGGTAGTGCAGCCAAGGTGCGCGACAGGAAAGCAACCGCAGCCCACACGGCCGGTACGCGCAAGGCGCTGTCGATCGTGACGTTTGGCAGGTTTCCTGACTGGACGCCGAAGTAGGCGAGGAAGTTTTCAGCACTAACCGGAATCTTCTCGTTTTCAGGACTTGAGCGCGATTCTGGCGCATTTTTTGAGCTAAACGGCCATCGCATTAGAATGCCCCTAAATCCGCTAGTGAAAATGAAGGATCGTCCCACGGCGACGCCGCAGGAGCGGGCTCCGCCACTTCGCGATATTTTAGGCCGAGCGCCTGGCAGGTCGCCACGGCGCCGTCGATCCGGAAGCGCGTCTTCGTCTTATCGAGTTTCCGATTGCCGGAAGGGTCGGACACAACGACTGCATTGGCGAAGCAAAAGCCCAGCACCGGGTTGCCGTTGTGCTTGAACTTCCGTTTAATTACGGATGCCTCAAGCGCATCGACGGCCGGAGCCATGTCGCGGAAGCCCTGCCCCCACGGCACGAGGCGAATGCCGCCGCTCAGCTCGTGATCCTTGCCATCAATGTACGCATCGACCCCGAGGCGCGCGAACTCGGCCAACAGTTGCTCAATGCGCCACCGATCGTAGGCAATCCCGACAATCTCGTAGTCGTCCCGTATCCGCGCGATGCGCTTTGCGACGTAACCGTAATCGATGATCCTACCAGGTGGCGCTTCGAGCCACGCTTCGTCGGCACGTGCCCAGACGTCATAGGGCGCGCGGTCGCGACGGGCGTGGTCATGCAGCCACTCCTGCGGTTTCCAGTGCCATGCGCCAATGCGATCTTCCGCAAACTCTGCGGACACGCCAACCAACGCGCAGAGGTCATTAACCCCGGAAAGATCGAGACCCAGATAGATGCGCTCACCCAGCCGCAGCGTGTCGCCTGTCTGGCACGCCTTCCATTCCGACCGAGGTATAAGCGGCGAAGTCTGGTCGACACGCTGATTTAGGTACAGATTGCGAAATGATGCCTCGAGGGTCTTCATTCGCTGCGCCTGCACCGCCAAGGCTCGCAGGTCCTCTATGGACCGGAAGTCTCCGAGCGCCGGATTGGCTGCCCGCCACGCGGCCTCATCCATGATGCCCGCGTCGTCGTTGGCGCAGTAGAGATGTACCAAGACGGTGTTGTCGTCCGCAACGAGCGCGTCGTCCACCAACTTGGAAAGTGGGTGCTCCGGATCCGGAGATTGCGTTGAAATGACGATGCCAAGAGGCTCTTTGCGCGCGCCCTGCGAGGTGTTCATGACCTCGTAGAGCTCTTGGTCGCGGGCCTGCGCCAACTCGTCGTAGATCCACACAGAAGGGTTCAGGCCGTGCTTTGTGCCCGCCTCGGCCGACAGCGCTCGGTAGAACGAGCCGTTGCTCTTGCACACTAGCGTCTTGGTCGACGGGACAACCGTGATCAGTCCACCGCTTGCCGCATCCAGCTCTGGATCTGCCTCGACGATCTGCCGACAGAATTTGAAGACCTGACCAGCCTGCTCTCGATCCGTCGCGGCAGAGTAGATTTCTCCGTTGATCTCCGAGACCGGCCCGACAAGGTGTGCCAAGACGATGGCTGCAATTAGCGCCGTCTTCCCATTCTTACGGGCCACAGACAGGATTGCTCGCCGTACCCGGCGCCTACCTGTGTGGTTTTGCGGTGCGTACAAATCCACGACAAACTGCTTCTGCCATGGCCTAAGTTTGATGTATTCGCCTTGTCCTTCGCCGCTCGGTACACGCAGCAGTTCGATGAAATCGATCACCTGTTTTGCGCGTGCCAGGCCGTCAGTCGTTACGCCGTCTCCGCGCTTCGCCCAATCAGGCCGCTGAACTTCGATGACTTCTTCTCCTCTGGAGGCGAGAGCGCCGCTCGAGACTTAGGGTCCAGCCCTAAGCGATCGCCCATGGCCATCATGATGCGGGCCGCTTCGTTCTTGATCTTGAACCACGGATTCGGCTGCTTATTGCCGGTTGAGCCATCGACAATCGCCGGCTCCACGGCCAACGCGCTTACGGCCGCCTTGTGATCGGCCCACGCCGCCGCATACACGGCGATCGAGCCGGTGTCGGTTGAGGCAAAATATCCAGGCGGCATGGCTGCCGTAATCATCTTGAAGCAGGCCAGCGCGTCGCCCTGCAGATAGTTCGGGATGACAGTCTCGCCTGCCGGCTTTATCGACGGCGCACGCTTCTTGCGCTTGCCGGGATTGCCTTTCAGGGCCTGAATTTCAGGAGTTTCAGGCCGCGGTCCTCTCGCGCCCATATCTCGCTCCTAGACTGCTCAAAAAATAATCTCAAAACTTGCGGCGTAACACGTTCTTTTGTGCCGCCGGTTCGTGGGGCCACCGCCGAAGCTCGCTCCCCACCCCCTACCCGTCGACCGGCCATCCGTCCGCGCCGAACGTCTGCACGAGCTGGCCGCGGTCTTCTCGCTGCCCACGTGTCGCATGACACGGGGTGCAGGTGCTGAGGAACGGGCCGCTCCAAAATAGATCCAGGTCCCCGCGATGCGCGATCAGGTGGTGCACCTCGGTCGCCGGCTCGACGGTATCGAGTTCGAGACACCATTGGCATAAAGGTTGATGGGCTAGTTGCCGCTCTCTTAGACGGCGCCAACGGGCGGTGCGATAGAGTTTGCGATAGGCGGCGGCTTCTTCACTGCGAAGGTCGGTCATACACACCACGCAAAAAGGAAAGCGCCGAGCTCAACCAACCAAGGGAGCTCGGCGCATGATTGCCACGTCGCGAGAGGAGGCGCGCTGCGGCAATTGGGAGCAAGGAACGGCCATGAACGAACCACAACCTTCTCAGGAGTTACAATTTCCTGCCTTGCTAATAGGTAAGCCCGGATACCCAAAGGCACACCGCATGGGAGCCGCCTGCTAACTACCTGCTGCTGGGCGTGGCACATGACACGACCTAGCGCAGGCACCAATAGTTACGCCCACCTCAGAGGCCGCAAACAAAGTGCAGCATGTGCGAGCGGCGCCCGTGGGCGCAAGGGGCTTGGGACTGCAACCAATAAGGATGCTCATCCCTTCACCCCATACGTCACATCGCGCCACGAATGGGCACCCGTGGTTCAACTTTTTTGTTGTCGTTCGCGGCAGCCAGTGTCTTAGCGGCTTCGATGAGCGCCGCCTTACCCGCGCGGTCCGCATATCCCTCGGCGTAACCTAGCCGCAGGCCGATTGATTTCAACGTCCCACGAGCGGCGACCTCTTCGACCACTGACGCGACCTCGCCCTGCCGAACTTCGGGCGCTTCCCAGGCCTGTGCTCCACTAGATGAGTTGCCGCTTGGACGTGAAATCCCACCGAGGAATCCAGCGCCTTTAGCCACAGCGGTCTCGCATTTCGTTGCTGGTGCCGGCAGTTCATCGAACGATACGGAACCGTCCACACCCAAACTGCGCAGCAGCTCGCGGTTTGCTTCAACGCCAGCCTGCGGATCGAGCATAGGCGGCAGGACTGGTCTGTCGGACACGTTCCTCGGGAACGACGCGGCTTGCATAGGCGACGGTGTGGTCGCCCTTGTTTCGAGATAGCGTTGCGGGCTGCGGTGCGATGAATTGCTGCCGCTGCCAGCCTTGACGCGATCGACGGGCCGAAGCTTGTGCCCCTTTGCTGTCGATCCCCATTCAACGAGCAGGCCGTCGCGGAACTTCAGCGAGCCTAAGTTGATGCGCTCGCCGTCTTCATCAGCTTCTACTACGAGGCCCGCACCCACATGGCGCACGCCATTCCTGACATAGACGCGGAAGGCATCGCTGGCGGCCTTCATCAGTTCGCCGAC